>Ga0315914_1002393_pt1 | contig 28730 bp, 12 predicted proteins | sample MpolenodulesMG_FD_203920 | JGI IMG/M metagenome (GOLD analysis project Ga0315914, IMG submission 203920) | Medicago polymorpha root nodule microbial communities from Los Angeles, California, United States - elongated nodules | ecosystem: Host-associated > Plants > Roots > Nodule | place: USA...
CCCCTCTCTCCTCCCGATGACACACCACATTAAAACCCCCTAAAATACACCAAGTACCCTCCCTTATCTCCCTTCTTAACACTACAGTCCTCTCCCACAACCGCCTTTTAGCCTCCAAATCACACTTAGAGTAAACATTGATGATAACACATCTTTGTTTTAACACAATCCATTCGAAGCACACATCCACAAAACCTTCTCCTACCACTTTCTCAATAACCTCCGCACTCAACTTCCGCTACAATGAAAGAATACCTCCTTATTACCTTTGGATGGTAGGAATGCCCAATCACAATCTTCACTACCCCAAAGATTAAAGCAAAAATTATTAGTAATCTCCTCCATCTTCATTTCTTGAATAGCCATAAACTCTACATTATGTTCGCGAATCAATTCCTTCACCTTATTCCTCTTGACCCTCCCCCCTAACCCTCTAACATTGAAGGTAGTAATAATCATTTATCACCACGCACTCTCCTCCTCATTACCTTCTTCTTTCACACCCACCTCTTCCATCTCTTTCAACTTTCCCAACACCGAAAAATCCATAGCTGAATGAGTAAAACCGGCATCCTTTTGTCTCCGCAATAATTTGTTCGTCGCCAATTCCTTGAGGGTTGCACTTTCTACCCCTTTCAACTGAGTTTCCGAAACCAACTCATCTTCCTCCATAAGTAGCCGAATCCCATAAGAGAATTTAGCTCGTGCCTCCCCACAATGATCAAGTGGCGCCTCATTTCCTTTCTCTCCCTCCTTTCCAATCTGCCCTTTTTTTGGATGTTCCTGCATTCCCCGTTTATCTTCAACTTACGTCTTTTTTTAGGCAATTATCTTTTTCTTTTAAGCAACTTTTCCCTCCTATACATTTACCTTTTCTTATTACTTAGCGCATATTTTCCCTATCTTTAATCAAGGTTTAAGTCTTTAATCTTTTTATTTCAATGTTTAAATTATATTAAACGTTTATAATTTTTTATGTAATCACACACTCAAACACTTCAATTTATATAAGTATTATTTAGTAAACACATCCAAACGTAAAGAACCCATTGATGTGCATAATAGCTTATGATGTAAGCTTTCATGCTATAAGCCCTTGTACAAGCTTTATTCCAAATGGGGCCTAGAACCTAGAATCTAGCAGATCTGGACTTTCAATATCAGTGAGGCACATTTTTTATCAAATAATTAAATAATATTAAATTTAATAAGAAGTTATATTAAAAATAGTTGTAGCAACCAAAATTACAAAGAAAATAATTTATTTTCCATTTATTGAAAATGAACTAAAATTATATCATTACTATTTGTTCTAAGAATATCTCCTTATCTATAGGTTACAAGAGATGTCAAATGTTCCAACAGGATGCCCGTGCATGCGGATGGGTGAGCGCGTTGCGCTCTTTTTTTGGAAGCAAGTCACAATTGCATAGAAATTATAAAAAAAAAAAAGATCTATGTATTGATATATGAATAAAAATATAGACATGTGTATAAATTAAAAAAAAAATGGGTCCCCGAATTAATATATAAGTTAAAGTATAAACACATGTATAAATTAAAAAATATATATAAATTCTCTGATATAAGTAAAAATATAGACACGTGTATAAATTACAAAAAATATATGTCCTTGTAGTAATATATGAGTAAAAAATATAGACATATGTATAAACATAAAAAAAATTAAGTGTTTATATTAATATATGAGTAAAAATATACAATGAGCCGGTAAAAAAAGGCTTAGGAGGGGAAGGGAAGGGAAGGGAGAAAGGAGGGAAAGCCTTCCCCTTGTTTGGGAATTAAAGAAACCAAGAAGGAAAAGAGATGGATGGCTTATGTGATAATTTTACTATTTTACCATTTTTTTCTCTTAAAATCAATACATTGTGGTATACTTTGTAATTTATCTTGTAAATTATAATTGGAATTTTGAATTATTATGAGGACAAAATTGTCAATTTGTATGTTTAACCACCCAAAACCTTCCAATTTGGGAGAACTTTAAAATTGGACAAATGAAGCCCTTCAAAACCCCCCAAAACCTTTCCCTATTTTTGTTAAACTCTCAAACAAGAGTTTACCTCTCCATAAGCCTTTCGTTCTCTTCCCCTCCCTCCAAAACCCAATTCGCAACAAAGCCTTAGTGTGATAGTGAAATGTATAATTTGTCACGTGCAAAAATTGGTAGCAAGCATTCTAAAGAATTTTTGAAGAGACGATTATCTTTAAATACATTGGGAATTCCAATTTCATTGAATGATCGATCGGTCCACGTATACACCTTTTCAAGATCTTTTGTGAGCTCCTTTTCAAACTCCTAAACAATTTACCAGATAGAATGGGAAAAGTTTGTTCAATTTACTATATATATTTCCCATCCCAACGACATTCCTTCCACTTCTTTTCAAACTCTCTCGGTTTCAATGGAAGATAGAATGAGCGACTTAGCAGATTCAATTCTCCTTTACATCCTCTCCTTCATACCAACCAAACTTGCTGCAACAACAACCATCCTCTCAAAGAGATACAAATTCCTCTACCTTCAACTCTTCAACCTCCACTTCGACGATCAAGCCTTCCAACACTTCAATTCCTTCATCAACTTCATATCCAAAACCATCACTTCACGTGACACCACACTCCCAATCCATTCCTTCACCTTCAAATCTAGTAGCTACAACTCAAAACGTCTCAATCACCTTCATTGTCTCACCTGCATCATGGTTATCTTTACAGATGTATTTTTGGAGGAGAATTTGATGTGGTTGTTAGAATTGCTCGAACATTGCTCGAAACTTCAAAATTTTATCATTCAAGTTTAGTTTTTTGTTTACGATTTTTTTTAATTTACTTTTTATATCTAATTCCAAGTATTTTAAATTTTAAAAATAAATTATGTGAATTGCTTGCAGGGCTGTCTAGATCGATATGATAATGGGGAGGTTGCCAATGATTGGAAGCATCCACCAATTGTTCCACAGTGCCTTTCTTCACAGCTCAAAACATTCTCCCTTATAGATTACAAAGGCAAGAAAAGTGAGTTTCAATTTGTCACATATATTATGCAGAATTCAAAAGTACTTCAAACTATGTAAATTAGGAGTACCGGCTTCGCAAATAGATATGCAAAGAATCAAATGTTAAAGAAGTTATCTTCATCCACAATGGGCTCTACAACATGTAAACTTTTATTTTATTGATTCTAAATATGTAATAGTAGGATTTGGTGATTTGAAAGACATGAACTTTGTTTCATTTTTGTACTTTATGACAGTTTTTCAAATATACATTCTAGCTAGATCCTCTCTACTTTCTTTAAATTATTATCTTATTGATGATAGTTTTCTATTTGAGTTAAGGATTGCTTTTTATTTTTATAGATTTGTCACATAGAAACACGTTTTTTCTTTTAAGGTTCAGATTGTTATCTATCTATCTATCTATTTCAATCAAATGTGACAAAAAATCAACTTAACAATATTGCTTAATGGATATCATAATTTGCAACTACATGGACTACGGTAGTAGAATCAAGATTGACATCATGCTATCAATGGAAAAACAGGTAGTGTGGTCTTAGTTTGTGCTCCAATCTGGTAGCTTTTAGAATTTTGTCGCTTATTACTTCTCAAAATTGTGGCCAGGAGAATATTTCATGTTTTGGTGTATGTCTGAGTTTGTAGTTTTGCATGCTGCAAATTTTTGCTTTTCTTTGCGCTGATTTTAAGGTTAGAATTGCAGAAATTTATAAACCTGTAGACTGTGGTTGTTAGAAAGTAGCAACCAGGTCCAGGAGTATCATCAATATTGCATTTTGTTCTAAATGAAATTGATCTTTGTATTATTATCTTTTCAACTGCCATATGGAGTATCATCATGTACCTTTGCTCAGTGGAAAAAATCCAATCCATGTAATTGAAGTTCTCCTATCCCTGTACTGTGTGGTGTAATCCAGTTGTTGATTCTGTGAATGAATGGAATAAGCCTTTGGTTTGCCATCATAATGTACGATTATGGTGTATTTTCCAAAGTTTTGTCCGAATATGATTGTTTGATTGGTTGGAAGTGTGTTTTTGGCGTATGAATGTCTAGTTTGGATGTTAAGTTTATAATTTAGGTAATCCAATATGTGAGGTGAAGTATAGAATTTGCTATTATTAGATAAATATTTGATGAGCTTTTGAACTTGATGGTTTGTGAAGTCTTCCAAGTTTATCAATTTTAATTTTGTTCTTAGAGGGATTACTGGAGTTTTCCTCTACTGTAAAGGAGTTAATCTTTACTCTCAATCAAATCCAAGTTCCTATAAAAAAAATTAACATATGATGTATGCAATAGAGTTGTTCAGTAGCATCGACTAAAGAACTTGATTATGGAAACAATTTTGCTACTGAATAGGATAGCAATTTTGCAATAGAGGTGCTAAATCACAATGAAGAGCCAATGACAATCATTTTGTCAAAACTCTCGCAACTGATGTTCATGGATCAATCCTTCTAACAATTTCGAAATTGGTGCTATAGTGACAATCATATGTACTTCATTGATGTTGGTAATAAGGTATTTTCATAAACCACAACATTTTACATATGCCCTCCGCCCCAAAGTTCTATAATAAGCGACCATTTCACATCGGTTAATAAAAAATGATAAACGAAAGTGGGATAATAGTGAATTTACTAAATTATCTTTATTAACCATTGATGTGCGTTCTTTTATCATAAATGCAAAGTGATAGAATAATAAATTGAGTGATGCACGGTACTCCTTCTGTTCCAAAATAATTGTCGTTTTAGCAAAAGAAATTTGTCTCAAAATAAATGTCGTTTTACTTTTTCAATGCAATATCTCGTGAAATATTTGTATTCTAACACGCCTACCTACCCTTGACAAGGTTATTTAGAAGCTTACATTCGCTAGTTATTATAAAAAAATAAAATAAAAAATGATCTTGAACCAAACATGCTTGGTTCCTTTGATTGCAAGAAATTAATAATCAATAAATTATCTGTCAATTTGTAAGTTGGTAGAAGACCAGATGACCGCTCACTTGTAAGATAATAAAAATTAATAATAACTAATTGTAAGACAGATGAGTGCTAGTCAAAGCCATATTTCTTAAGCATGTTTAGTTTCATCACAGTTGACTAAAACATTCAAAGTTGCTGTACACCAAATTAAAAAACAATGACATTCCTTTTCCTTTGACTTTTAAGGCTTAGTTTTCCTTACCACCATTCAAAGTTGCTGTACCCAGAGAAAAATAAAAAAAGAGAGAGGAAAAATACCACACTAGAATGATATGAGAGTTAAATGGCAGACACTGCAGTACTGTTTGCCCTAGGGGAAGTGTTCCTATTCCTAAAAGAAGAAACAAATCTTCTGAGAGGCGTACACAGAGACTTTTCAGACATCAAAGATGAACTTGAGAGCATTCAAGTCTTCCTCAAAGATGCAGACAGAAGGGCTGCGGATGAAGCAGACACCAACAATGGAATAAGAACTTGGGTGAAGCAGCTGAGAGAAGCATCATTTCGCATTGAAGATATCATTGATGAATACCTTCGGTTGATCCATAGGGCCAATCCTCCTGGATGCAGATCTTTATGCATGTCTCCAAGATTAATCAAAACTTTGACTTCCCGTCATAAAATTGCATCAGAGATTCGGGATATTAAGTTGTCAATTTTTGGAATCAAGGAAAGAAGTCAGAGGTATAACTTTCAAATTTCACATGAACAAGGATCCTCAAGCAGCAGCAACAGCTGTCCTGGAGAGGCAGAAAATGGAAGATGGCACGACCCTCGACTGTCTTCCCTTTTCATTGAAGAAACAGAAATTGTAGGATTTGAAGGCCCAAAAGAAGAATTAGTTGGTTGGTTATTGGAGGATGAAACTGGGCGCTCAGTGATATCAGTGGTAGGAATGGGGGGTCTAGGAAAAACCACTCTTGCCAAGCAAGTTTTTGACAGCCAAAAGGTGACTGCACGCTTTGATTGCCGTGCTTGCATCACAGTTTCTCAATCATACACTGTGAGAGGGTTACTGATAAAAATTATGGAACAACTTTGCCAGGAAACTGAAGAACCTCTTCTAAAGATGTTACACAAAATGGATGACATGTCACTGGTTATAGAGGTAAGGAAATACCTACAGCATAAGAGGTATTTGATATTCTTTGATGATGTTTGGCAAGAAGATTTTTCCGACCAGGTTGAATTTGCCATGCCAAATAACAAAAAAGGTAGTAGGGTCATAATAACCACTAGAATGATGCATGTTGCAGATTTTTTCAAGAAATCCTTTTTAACTCATACTCACAACCTGCAACTTTTGCCTCCAAACAAAGCATGGGAACTCTTCTGTAAGAAAGTATTTAGATTTGAACTTGGTGGGTATTGTCCACCAGAGCTTGAGGCTGTGTCAAAAGAAATTGTTCAAAAGTGCAGGCAGCTACCTCTGGCAATTGTAGCCATTAGTGGTCTACTTTCAACAAAATCTAAAACCATGATTGAATGGCAAAACGTGAGTCAAAATCTGAAACTGGAATTGGGACGTAATACCCATTTAACTAGTCTAACAAAGATTTTATCTCTCAGTTATGATAGCCTGCCGTACTATTTGAAACCATGCATTTTGTATTTTGGTATATATCCAGAGGACTACTCTATTAATCATAAGAGATTAACTCGACAATGGATAGCAGAAGGGTTTGTTAAATCTGATGAGAGAAGAACTCCAGAGCAAGTTGCAGAGGAGTACTTGTCAGAATTGATTCACAGAAGTCTGATTCAGGTCTCAAATGTTGGATTTGAAGGGAAAGTTAAAACATGTCAAGTCCATGATTTATTGCGGGAAGTGATCATTAGAAAAATGAAGAATTTAAGTTTCTGTCATTTTGTGCATGAAGGTGAATCAGTTGCAGTTGGAATAACTAGACGCTTATCAGTTGCTTCTAATTCCAAGAATGTGTTGAAGAGAATAAACAATTCTCATTTTCGTGCTATTCATGTTTTTGAAAAAGGTGGAGTGCTGGAGCCTTTCATCGGTAAATTATGTTCAGAGTCTAGGATTTTGAAGGTACTTGACATTCAAGGTACATCTTTCAGTTATATTCCTAATAATTTTGGGAATCTTTTTCACTTACGGTACTTAAACCTAAGGAATACAAAAGTACAGGTTCTTCCGAAATCTATTGGTGAACTACAGAACTTAGAGACATTGGACTTAAGAGAAACACATGTTCATGAGATGCCAAGTGAAATAAACAAGCTGACAAAGCTACGATACCTTCTTGCTTTCCATCGTAACTATGATGCAAAGTATTCTGTTTTGGGCTTTACAACTGGCGTGCGGATGGTTAAAGGTATTAAAACCTTGACTTCCCTTCAAAAAGTTTGTTATGTGGAGGTAGATCATGGGGGAGTAGACCTTATCGAAGAGATGAAAATGTTAAGGCAGTTAAGGAAGTTAGGTTTGAGGCATGTAAGAAGAGAACATGGGAATGCCATAAGTGCTGCAGTAGAAAAGATGCAACACCTTGAATCACTTAATATCACTGCAATAGGGGAGGATGAAATTATTGACTTAAACTTTGCGTCAACCCCACCAAAACTTAGGCGGCTTCATTTGAAAGCTAGACTACAGAAGTTGCCGGATTGGATTTCCAAACTTGAGGGTCTTGTTGAGATAAAGCTGGCTTTATCCAAGCTGAAAGATGATCCAATGCAGTCACTGAAAAACTTGCCAAATTTACTGAAGCTATCTGTGTGGGACAATGCCTACGATGGTGAAATTTTGCATTTTCAAAATGGAGGATTTCAAAAATTGAAAGTACTGATTCTCAGTCACGTGAATAGAGTAAATTTGATCCGTATAGAGAAAGGAGCTTTGATTTCTCTCGAGCATATAAGATTGGAAAAGATTCTCCAACTGAAGGAGGTACCCTCTGGCATCAAACACTTGGATAAACTCAAAGTCATTGACTTATCAGATATGCCAGATGAATTTGTTAACAGCATTGAATCAGACAAAAGACACAACTATTGGATTATCAAGCATGTTCCTCTTGTTTTCTTTCGTCATTGGGTTGGCCCAAAATACTATGATTATGAGATTCGAACTATAAATTCATCCTCCAAGGAGTCCTGAGCAATTGAGAATGCTATGGTATCTGCAAGCTTCAAAATAAGAAGGTACCTTTCCTCTCATCAAGCAATGCTTCTCTTATTTATCTTTAATATGCTTGACCTTTATCTAATTTCTATCACATTGACGTTGCTCATCACATCTCTCACTTTCTTTCTTGATGTACATTTGAATCATATAATATTTCAATCACTATGGAAAGAGTTTTAAAAGGAAGGTACATGATTCAAATTCTAGAGACTAACGTAACCACTAACTTTATTTTGTGAAATAACTTTATTTTTATTTTGTTGATTTAAACTTTGATGTGCTATCATATAAAGCAGTTTCAGATTGGCATCCAGTTTTATAGCGACGGTCCATCTAACATGATTAATTAAATTGACAACTGTATGAGATAACTGACTCAATTATTTCTTATGTTAATGTTGACAGAAATTCGGGTTCTCCATGATACAACTCAAAGATGTCGTATTTTGTTCTTTTTTCCTTCTATGGTGCTTCAATTCAAAATAAAACATTTCCTCCTCATCCAGCACAAATCAAGGAAAATGTGGATTCCTTTCTCTAAGTTGACTGGCTTTTCTGGTTTTTTTAATTACTTGTTGTGGTGTTTTATAATTTGGTTTAGGAAGTTCTGATTCAAAACCTTATAATCAAGACTGCATTCAGACGTCATTTTGACATTTCTTTTTACTTTAGCCATTTGTGGTTTTAAGATTGGTAGGATCTTTTCTTCATCCCTTGTAATAATAATAATAATAATAATCAAAACCACTTCATTTGAATGAATATGTTTATTTTTTATGAGCAAGATTGATGCTACTATCATATTGTAGCTGTAAATTTAGCAGCCTTGTTGATTTAAAGTAAATCAGGAGGGCATGTATGTGTCTCAGCCAACCTGTTTCATCCATCCATCATTTCCTCGTTAGTTTTGAAAACCAAAAAAAGTCTTGTATGGTCTTAACTGGCCCCGTGCCGGTCCTGCTTTCAGATCTATGTGACTTCCTCGCCAACTATTTATATAAAAATTCAAAGTCAGACACTTCGCTCTTCGTCTATGCATCAGGTTTATCATTGCATATTTTCTGCAACAGTTCAAGAAATCACTTACTGCTGCATTTTCTAAAGGATCATGGTCCATCAACTCCCTTATTAGGTGTTGAAATCATTCCTACTTCCACCGCACTCTTCTAAACTCAGCTTCACTACCATTGCGGATTCTAAGCTTCCTCGAGCTCTCGGAGGCATTGTGTTGGTTAAGAACATAAGATTGGATTTTGTTTATCGATGTTACATAGGATCATGGTTCATCAACTCCCTTATTGCAACAATTTGAAATATACAAAATAATTTATGTTTCTATAAATAACTCCACCTAACAGCACAAACCAGTTACTGAGATTCAACCAGAAAATCAGAAATTATACCACACTACTCAGTTCCTTGTTAAATGTAGATTTTACAATGCATTGATGTTCTCCACATATCATGACATTGACAATTCAACTTGATGAGTTTAATTTATTTTAGTTTTGCATGTTTTGTTTTTGATAGATTATTACGTAGTTCATGTCAAAGGGAGGGTATTAGAAGGTGCGATCATATTTGCACTAATGCACCAGATCCCATCAGAACTCCGCATAATTACCAAAAAACAAAAAGGGAGTGTATTATTAGATGTTGATAACACCCTCTCCCATTCCCCAACCACCCCAATAACCCTCCTAGCCTCCGCCACCGAACATTCCTTATTAATGTATAAAAGTTGTTTAAAGGTATAATTGGGATAATAAAAAAGTAAGTATAAATATATTCATCTAGTTTGTTACACTTTTAAATGATAAAGGAAAAAAAACAAACATATATATACATATATTCATATCGTGTTTGTTATGTTTAAATTTTTTTTAATATTTAAATTTATTCTTATCTATTTGTTACATGCGATATTTGTATTCAAAATTGAGGACATTTTTGGAAAAAGAAAAAGTCAGTCCAAAAAAGCTGAAAGAGATTATTTTCTTTATATACAGTATAGATATAATAGTTTAATACTACTTTAGCAATGTCAAATAGTATAGATATAATAGTATCCATCACAAAAGTCTTTTTCGTCCTGTAGCAATGTCAAATTCGTGAAAGAAAATTGCTCTTCTTCCATCACATTTTGCTCATTCCCAATCGCACTTCCGAAAATGCCCCCAACATGAGTTAAGTCACGCATGTGTTAAACACAACGAGAGTCAAGTTATGTTGAACCCTACGTGAGTTAACTCACGCTGCGTGTCATTTTAAAGGTCATAAATCAACTCATTTCCCATCTCAAATCTCCAAAAACTCTCTCAGATCAACCAAATCCCTAATTTCTTCAAGTTCAAATCCAGCAACACTCCAATAACAAGTAAGATTTTATAATCAAACACCATTAACTTTTTATGTTTATATGTTAGATTTTTCTTCTTAAATTATAATTTTTTAGTTTTAGGGTTTGTTAAAATTTTGATTTTTTTTAAAGAAATGATACAATGTTTACATGCAAATGACTTATATTGCTTAATTGTTTAGATGTTTGCATGTTTATGTATAATTTGCACTCTAGGTGTTTAATGAAATGTTTGAAATTTGAATGAGTTTTTCATTGATTGTTTAATTTTTTATGGTGTAGATCTAAAACAATGGTTGATTCCATCACTGTTTGTATACGCTTCAATAGCAGAATCCTAAGTTGTTCAAGGTTGGGTACAGTAATATCATGTTAAAAGGTTTGAAGGATCAACTGAATGTACACATGGATGTGTATAGAAAATTGTACTAGTGGACCTAAATCTAAATCCTTCTCTTGGCCCATGATGACAATTAGAGTTGTCAAAATGGACTAGGCCCACTGGGCTGACCCTTCATCCCTTTATTTTAGTCTGGGTCGGACCATAAAAAAAATGAAAAAAATGACCGTGTCTTTTTGGATGCCAACATGACTGGAATGTCAAAATATTATTATATTATGATGACTTCAGGTGGTAGCATAACTGCTATTTCAACCTCCATAACCAATGCATGTCTCATTCATTGTTTATCATAAGATTTTCTTTTATGATGTATTATGCAAGGGGTCTTTTCATAGCCATCCACCCATGACTCATGAGTGTTGCTGCATGCTTATCATCTTCACTATCTTAAGTCAACTCCAAGCCAAGCTCTTTTTTCTTTTCAGGTTTAGACCTTTCCTTTCAAGGCTACTGTCATTTAGATTGAGTTAGTTGTCCAACTTCCAAGGCTATTGTTATTCAGATTGAGGTAGTTGCGCAACCATCAAGGGCGAATGGTTGTATGTGGGATAAGGTTTCCCTGTTGTAGAAAAAGGCCATAGTTACACACAGTTTCCAATCTCAGCCATTCATCTCAGATCAAACGGTTGAGATTGAAAACTGTGTGATTTTAGTTAAAACAATCCTGATCGTTCAATTCTGATCATATGGCTGTAATCAATTACGGCACCCTGCTGTTACAGTAGGGAATCCTGTTCCTTGTATGTGAATGGGGTAGCATTGGCTACCCCAAATGAAAAGAAAAAAACTTGAAAAAATAGTATAATTTTGTATCTAGCTACCCCATCAATATATTATTTGGCTACTCCAAACAATTTTGTTGGTTCAAAGAGGGATGATGTTAATCAAATATTGATAATCTATTTAATTTAGTGTCAATTATAGATAAATTTGACTTCCTAAAACTTCATAGAGCTCAACTTTTATAAATAACTAGTGTGTTAACCCGTGCAATGCACGGGTGATAGATCATTATTTTTAATCTCAAATTGTTTTATTTTACTTATTTATCGATAAAAATTATTTATCCCGTGAATTTTTAAATATGTAAGTATCTTTTTTGCCGCAATGATGATAAATATGTGTCTCATATTGTTTATGTTTACTAATGATAAATATATGTCTTGCGTCTTTATGTAGAAAAGAAAAATATATTTACGGGTTTTAGATCATCGTCGGTGAAGCGTCGCCCCGAGTCCTCTCACAGTCTTGGTGTGAGTTGATTTTGTTGTAGTCATTGATTTCATTCAACATCACTGTTGTCTTTGTACTGCTCTGGCGCCGACGTGTTTATGAGTTAGTTTTTTGTGGTGGATTATGTCAGACTGTGAGTTTTGTATATGGTTTTTGTTTTTTTTTCTTTTTCCGTTTATGTTTTGTATGTTTGTTTTTGTTTTGTTTTACGGAGATGAAGATGATTGGTGGCTTTGTTCCGGCTCTGTGATTTGGTCTGAAAATCTTGAATTTGATTTTTTGGATTAAAGATCTAGGTTCTTTAGTTCTGGCGTTGTTCTGTTGGATGCATGTCTTGATTCAACATGGCTTGTTTTATCTTGATGTTGCTCGAAGGGCTAGGTGCGCATGCTCGTGTTGACGGTTGTAGTTGTCATACCTAAAGGATTTTATCCTCCTTGGTTGCTTCTTGCGTCGTTGGTGAACTGTGATAGATTTCTACTGTTTGTTCATCCTTTGATCTGGACATCAGTTGAAGTTTCAAGACCACCGTGAATCTATGGATTCGGTTCGTAATTGGTTGCTTTCGCGGGCGTTTATGGATTGCTGATACTTTGAAGCTGTTGGAACTTGAATCATTTTTGTGTTGGCAAACAGTTCATACGCCTATTTTAAATGCTTAGAAAGTTCACAATGCGTTTATTTGCAATTTGGTTTCGCACCCTTAAGTGGGTTCGTGGATTGTCTATGGTAGTGGTTGTTTAGGGTTATTCTCTTTTATTACCACTTTTGTACTGAATTGTTGGGTTTTGCTTTTATGGTTTACTGTATCAAGTCCTTGCTCCTCAGTCTTGTACTTCCTTCTATTTTTAATTTAATTTTTACTTTGATTATATAATGAAAAATATTTGACTCATAATTTTTTTTATGTATCATGTCCTATGTTCTTTTTGTTTATATAAAAACTTCATTAAAAATTGTGATAAATACTTGTCCCGTACTTTTTTATGTATAAGTTATAAATATTTTCCCGTGTCTTTTAATATTTATCTAGTGTTTTCTTAATATTTATCAATTAATTCATATAGAAAGTAACTCATGCACATCCAGGCTAGCTAACATTTGTTTAGCCCTTTATTTTTTTTGTTTGTTCCCTTCTCTTCCTAATAGTTTATAAATTTAAAGTTTACTCCGTCTTTCAAATATATAGGCTTATATATAAGTCATTTGTAATAATACATGTTTTTTATGTTTTTTTTTTTTAAATAACATTTGGAAAATTTATATTTAGATTAAATTTATTTTTCACCATTTTGAAATGTATAATTTCAAGTCACCTATACCATTTTTTAAATTGATGTGAATTGATTCATTTTTAATTCAATTGAATTTTCATTTGCAAATTAAAATCAATTTAAGAATAAGTCAAATCAAATACATTTTTAATATCATGTGGATTATTTATTTGAACTTTGCTAGAATGTATGTACAGGACATAAGAAATATGAAAAAGGAGATAGGAGATTTGAATTCATGAAATAGTGTCACATATGCCTAAATACACTAATCAACACTCTTTTTCTCCACAATTATAAGGGTAGCATAATTTTTAATATTTTTTTTAATAACTCATATATCCACTCAAGATTATATTAATAAATAACAGATGTATTAGTGTACTTCCTTAAATAAAACAAATGTAATGTACTATTGAATTGTCTTGCACTAAATTACTTACGTTTGAATTTTATTTTTTTTAAAGGTAAGATGAAAACAAAAAAAAATCTACAACCATTTATAATATCGCAAGGAAGGTAAATAAAGTTGGATAGCTTGTTCTTTTGTTCCAACCAGTAAATAATTCTACACTCTAGTCAAATACCTTTTTTTTTTTTAAGATTAGTCAAATAAATTGTTGTAAATAAAAGATGTTCCCATTCTGTCATAAAATAAAATGTTATTAGGATATTTGGTAGTAAAAACAATTTATTACCAATTTCAGGTCAACCTGAGTAACAATCCGAATTAACTTTTAATTAGTAATTTAAGCCTTGTCATTAAAAATGGTATTAAACAAATTATTTGTAGGTTAAGTATTAAAGAATCTCAGTTCAAAAGAATACCATATAACCGGCCCTGTTTTATAATGAGAGAAACTCCAACTTCTCTCTAAACTTTCTTTTTCCTTCGTTCATCTAGGATGAGTGGTTTTAGGTCATTTTTTGACCTAGAATCACCCATCGACATCTTTTATTCCCTTTTCTTTCAATCTAAATAAGTGGTTTACATATATCAAGTTTTTTCTTTTGTGATTTCGCCGTCTAAGTGTGGTGTTGTGTTGTTCGTCGTCTTGTGCGACGTTTGATTTCGGGTCTTGTCGCGGTGTTCGCTTATTTCCTATTGAAAGATCGGCATCAGTCAGTTACAAATTCAACCAATGATTTGGGCGTCAACGTTGAAGATCCGGAAGCATGTGAATTTCGGTGACTTAGGTTTTATCATATTATTTGTAGGCATTTTGCCGTTTTATGATATTAACTTGGGAGAACAATAAATCCTTTGTAGGTTATGAAAATAATTTATGGGAGAACAATCAACCATTTTTTATTGGCTAAACCGCACATTTTGCCCCCTAAGTTTCAAAATGTTGCGATTTTGACCCCCTATTAAAAAAAAGACAAAAGTGACCCTATGTTTAGCAAAATATGCTCTTTTGACCCCCCAACATAAGAGAAATATGTTTTTTGACCCCTTATCTTTACAAGAAGTTGCGATTATGGCCTCTTTTTCGGGACACATGGCGTGTTCTCAGCAATTTTGGGACAAAAGGGGCCAAAATTGTCATTTTTTTAATAGGGGGCCAAAATCGCAACATTTCAAAATTTAGGGGACAAAAAGTGCAGTTTAGCCTTTTTTAATTTAATATTCATATTCATACATATATATATTACTGCCGCAAACCAAAAAAATATAGAATATCAAACAATCAGTCCTTTTTATTTTTTTTATACTTAGTTTTGATTTTATTTCATTGTGAATTAAATGTCATTTGAATGTCACATTAATAAAAATAAGTCAACCCAATTTGAATGACTTATTTTAAGAAAGAATTTTTTTTTTGATTGAATGGTTTGCAAAAGAGGAGGACACGTGGCAATTGCTTTGCTAGAAACATTCTTGAATACCATGTGGATTAGCTCTTTTGAACATGTTCAAATGTATGTATAGGGATAGGGGATTATTGTTAAATTTTAGTTTCCTCGTTGTCGTTTCATTAAATATAAGTAAAAATTATTGTAAATTTATTTTACTTATTAATTAAATTTCATATATTAGTTTCAAAAATATATTTTCTTTCTTCTTTATATTTAGCCCCCTTTAAAAAATTGTGCAAGCTTCGCTGTTGGCAACCCTCGATGATCCAATACAGGTTATTACATTTTTTTTTCGGGCTCTAGCATAATCTCTTTGAAGGCAAATAAACAAAGTATGGTCTGTCGTTTCTCGGCTAAAGCAAAATATAGAGTAATGACCGATGCAACTTGTGAAGTTACTTAAGTCTCTTATCTTATGAAAGGAGGAATTCTATCAACACACTTTTTAACACACACTTTCGATATATTTTTTTTGATTGGTTAAAATTCACATGAGATCCATCAATTCATGTGGGTTCCATTTAATTTGACGGGTCCTATGTGAATTTTAATCAATCAAAACGAGTGTGTTGAAAAGTATATGTTAAAATATGTGTTGATAGCATTTTTCCTAGTGAAAGATTTTGATCACTCTCCTTCTATACCAGTACCTTTGCTTTATGTGTTCAGTATTGCCTCAAATTCGGTACATCACAGATGAATTGAACACATCGAAATTGATTGTCACAGTGTGTAAAAAGTTTCCCCTGATCCTGCTTCTACCATTAATTAAAGGGTAATGTTAACAAGTGTCTCCGGAGCACTAGTTAAAGAGTCAAATGTAGTAAGTATTACATTGGAACTTGTGCTGTGAAGTGCCAACTATTTAAAAACATAAAAAGTGTTACTTTCATTTTAAAACTTTTTTTTTTTTAGTTTACTTAACCAGTGCCCTGGAAACACCAGATAACATTACCCTTAAACTAATTATGCAAATCAAACTATCGATTTACTTACACGTCCTTGGAAAAAGATCAATTCATGTAACTAAAGAGTAAGATGAGTTTATCCGACTTGCACTCCCATATTAGGTTATGTGTTATCAATAAAAATATCTTTCAATTAATTTGTTGTTTTTTATTTATTTATTTATTATTAACAGGGTATCATACTCTTTATTATAATTAATAAGATATCTTTCTCTTTAAGTATGATTGTTGAATGACAATAGAGTATAATTCTATTTATTCCGAATCTTTTGTAATCTTTTTTGGTACATAACAATATAACAAAAACAGGGAAAATACTAACAAGTATGTTTGAGGTGCTCTAAAAAAACCTTAAATAGTAAATTTTTATGAAAATTCGTGTATTTAATACATTAAAAGCTGTAATAATTGACTTTGTAAAAAAATAATTTCTAAATTTAAGATCCTTAAAGAATACTTCATTCGTCCTAAAATATAAGCAAAGACGAGTCAACATAAGTTGATGTATTGATACAAATTTTGAACTAAATACATTAACTTTTGTTTCTCAATTTTTGCTTATATTTTAAGATAGAGGGAGTATTTTGGAACACTCGTTAACAAGATCTTAAAAACAAAATTAATGATTCTCAGAAAAGAAAAAAAAACTTGTATAATTATTTGGTAACAATTTTTAGAATAACTTTTAGGCTAAAGTGCACTTTTCACCCCTTAAATTTTAAAAAGTTGCGATTTTGGCCCCCTATGAAAAAAAATGGCAAAAGCGACCCCCTATGTTTAGGGAAATATGCTATTTTGACCCCCTAACATAAGGGAAATATGATCTTTTGACCCCTTATCTTCTCAAAAAGTTGCGATTATGACCCCTTTATTGGGACACGTGGCGTCTTCTCAGCAATTTTAGAACGAAAGGGCCAAAATTGTAATTTTTTTAAATAGGGGACCAAAATCGCAACTTTTTGAAACTTAAGGGGTGAAAAGTACACTTTAGCCTAACTTTTACTATTTTCTTTTCTTGTACGAGAAAACAATAGAGACAAAAAAGAAAAAGAAAGTAAAACTACAATAGAAATATAGAAGATAAAATTATTTTAAAATGTTATACAATTATCATTGTAAAAACAAAATATATAAAAGTCAACTTTTTTACTTTTAAGTAAAAAGTATATTATGTTTCAAAAAATAAAAAGTAAAAAGTACATTTGTAAATCTATGTTGCATTGCAATTTAAGTTCGTTCAAGTGGCAATGTGACATCAAATTTCACTTCTAACTATCAAAAGGGTTTGCCCTTATTGGTAAAAGATCTTGTGTGGGAATCTAATTATCTTGGTGCTGTTGTCACATTTTAACTTCCACTGTATAACGGGACACGAGCACAGAGAGTCTTACTTTATTACACCGCGTGTCCTATCCTAGTTGTACGACATTAAAACATGGTACTATAGTAAAATATTTTTTTTATTAATATGTATATAATAAAATAAGGAAATGTTAACCAATGTTTGCGGTTGATTTATTAAAAAGTTTAAAGTAAAAATTTCATCTTAAAAATTGTGTATTCAAACTAAAATTAATAAAAAGTAATTTTTCTACCTAAAATCTAGTTAAATTATTGGATGTCATTTAAGTTATCTAATTATAACATCTTCTTCTTTTTGTTTGTTTCCTACCACTTAAGTTTTTTAAATTTTTTAATTGTAAAAGTTAGTTATTTAAGTATTTTTTGTAACACTTGGTCTTTTAAGTTGCTTAATTTTAATTTTTAGATTCCAAATAACTTAAATTTTTAAAATCTGAGATTTCCTAAATTGTTACGGTTAAATAACTTAAAATATTTATGGTATAGAAAAAAAAACTTAAAACAAACTTATCATAGTTAATTAACTTAAAGGATATAAATAAATAAAAACTTAAAACCAAATTATTACACTTAAATAACTTAAAAATCTATCAATTATTTCTATTTTTCAATTCTTACAATTATTATTATTATTATCAATTAATAATAATAATAATTATTCTTAACCATGTCACTCAGCAGTAGCAGACAGTTCACAAAACCTCACTCCAATTTTCTCCCTCTTCCTTACTTCACCTTCATCCATTACTTTCGTGTTTTTCCAATCTTCAGCAATCAAACACTTCCACAAGGTAACACATCAATTTTTCTTCAAATGCATACTCATTGTGTTGTTTTATGAATCTTGTACTTTGTGTTAATCTCTTAATCTTTGTTAGAACTTAAGCAAATTTTAGGGCTTATTTATTTTTATGTAAAAATCTTTGCTTGATCTCATTTTCATTTTGGGCATTTTCTGTAAAAAATGATTTTTTTTTTTCTTGATTGCATGACCCTTTTGTCTTCTTCTGCAGAAAATGATGAAATTTTCAATTTTAGGTTTTGAAATGAAGTAGTAAAAGAGAAATTAAAGATTTTGATAGTTTTTGTTTGAGGTGAAAAAGTGTGGAATTTTTAACAAAATAGGGAAAATTTCAGCTAGTGGAAGTTGATTTTAAAGGGTTATAATTTAGCAAATTTTAGGGTTTATCTATTTTAAGCAAAATTCCTTGCATGCCCCTTTTTTTACAAATTTTAGAGTTTATTTGTAAAAGAATCATTTTTTTTCCCTTTCTGAAAGCATTTTCAAGATTGCATGACCCTTTTGTGTTCTTCTGCAGAAAATGATGGTTTTGAAATGAAGTAGGGAAAGAGAATTAAAGGTTATTTGAGGTGAAAAAAGAGTGGGATTTGTAAGAAAAAGGGAAAATTTCAGCTAGTGAAGGTTGATTTTGTGTGAATTGTATAATGGAAGAAGGGTTAGGTCAACATTCAGTTCCTCCCCCGGGTTCCATTGACAAGTATAAGATTCTGGATATTAAGCCTATAAGAAGTTTGATACCTGTTTTTTCAAAGAATGCTCAAGGTCAATCTTCAGGTCAGTATCCTTCTGGGTTTTCTCCATTTTTCCCATTTGGTGGACCTCATGATACTTCAACCGCAAAGCCAAGTAGAGCGATGCCGACTCCACTTCAAGCATTTAGGAGCCCTTTTGGAGAGAATGAGGATCTCAATGACAATGATGGTTTTAGTAACAAAAGGAGTGCAGCATCACAGTCAACCCGGGTCAAATTGAAGAAGCATAAGGTATATAATGATGTTCATGTTGATATGAGTGGTTTAGTTGGTATAAGCCCAGGTCAAAGAGACAATGGTAACCGTGAAGTTGTTAATACTGTGCTCATGTCATTTGATGCGCTAAGAAGAAGGCTATCTCAACTTGTAGATGCCAAGGAATTGAACACGGGTTTGATCAAACGTACGGATTTAAAAGCTGGCAATATTTGTATGACGAAAGGAATTCGAACAAACACAGCGAAGAGGGTAGGATCAGTACCTGGAGTTGAGATTGGAGACATTTTCTTTTTCCGAATGGAAATGTGTGTTGTCGGTTTGCATGCTCAATCCATGGGGGGGATTGATGCCTTGCATATCCAGGGTGACCGCGGGGAAGAGACTTTGGCTGTTAGCATTGTTTCGTCAGGAGAATACGACGATGAAGCTGAGGATGGTGATGTTATAATTTATACCGGTCAGGGTGGGAATTTCAACAAGAAAGATAAGCATGTGTCAGATCAGAAGCTTCATAAGGGTAATCTTGCTTTGGATAGAAGTTCACGAATACACAATGAAATAAGAGTTATCCGAGGCATCAAAGATGCTGTGACTCCGGGTGCAAAAACCTATGTCTATGATGGTTTGTATAAAATTCAAGATTCATGGGTTGAAAAAGCAAAAGGAGGTGGTGGCTTGTTTAAGTATAAGTTGATAAGAGTGCCTGGACAACCTAGTGCCTTTGCCGTCTGGAAATCTGTTCAGAAGTGGAAAGCTGGTTTCCCTGCAAGGACTGGACTCATTCTTGCTGACCTCTCCTCGGGAGCCGAGAGTCTTCCTGTATCACTTGTCAATGAAATTGATAACGTGAAGTCACCTGCCTTTTTCACATATTTCCACTCTCTTAGACATCCGAAATCATTCAGTTTAATGCAGCCTTCACATAGTTGCAGCTGTAGTGGTAAAAAAGCATGTGTCCCTGGCGATTTGGACTGCTCATGCATTCGGAGAAACGAAGGTGATTTTCCGTATATTATCAATGGAGTTCTGGCGAATCGGAAGCCGTTGGTTCATGAATGTGGCCCCACATGTCAGTGTTTTCCTAACTGCAAAAATCGAGTATCCCAAACCGGTTTGAAGCACCAAATGGAAGTGTTCAAAACAAAGGATAAAGGTTGGGGTCTTCGGTCATGGGATCCTATTCGTGCTGGTGCTTTTATTTGCGAGTATGCAGGAGAAGTTATCGATAAAGACAGGTTAAGTCAGCTTGTACAAGAAGGAGATACTGATGAGTATGTTTTCGATACAACCCGTATTTATGAATCTTTCAAGTGGAATTATGAGCCTAAGTTACTAGAAGAAGCAATCACAAATGAGTCTAGTGAGGATTATGCTTTGCCACACCCTCTTATTATAAATGCTAAGAATGTTGGCAATGTGGCTAGATTCATGAATCATAGTTGCTCTCCAAATGTTTTCTGGCAGCCTGTCTTATATGAAGAGAACAACCAATCCTTTCTCCATGTTGCTTTTTTTGCATTGAGACATATTCCACCAATGCATGAGTTAACATACGATTATGGTTCTGACCGTTCTGATCACACCGGGGGTAGCAGTGCACGCAAAGGTAGAAAGAAATGCTTATGTGGATCATCAAACTGCCGCGGTTCTTTTACTTGACATTTTGTCAGTTTCCACAAATGCATTCATGGCTTAAAAGGTTTTAAGATCTCAATCCTCTTTCTCGCTAGTCTTCATTTTCAAATAACATTAGTTTCATTGTGTTTTTATCTTAAAATTGATCCTAAATAAGAAAGTTTTTGGTTTCCAATAGAAAATGTATGTCATACTGTCTAGATGGCAAAACAGAAACATTAAGCTAGAGTAATGTATGAATTCATACATGATGTTTCATTGTCAACTTTTATAATTCCTCCCATATTCTGGAAATTTGCATAAGTACCCATTCAACAGCTCATCAAGCTCATAAAAAGTGGGATAAAAATAGAACTGTTCTCTTCCACACTATGAGCTTGTTTGGATAGACTTAATTGAATTTATCTACTAGCATAAACAATTTTTAGACTTTTTGAGAGAGCTTATAGAAACATCTTATGTTCATAAAGTATTTTAAGCTTATTTTTATAAGCTCTCCAAGATAGCTTATGGAAATAACTTATAGCTTATATTAAAAAACCTTTGACGTTATTTTATCTTTTTCTATCGGAATCGCTTAAACATAAGCACTTATATGCTTCAATTAACTTGATTATCCAAACAGCGTCTATATTCAAATCAGTTTTTTTTTACTGTTGCCCTTGGGATGTTGGCATGTTATCATTTCCTGATTAACTTAAAATCAACTATGCACCTAAATTCAGATGCCTTCGTAATTCATTGTATTATGACATTTTACGGATATTATATGTTGATTACTGGTAAATATTCATTGTCTTTCTTATTTTTTTTTACACATGCATGTGTGTTGATTGAAGTCTACTATATTGTCATTTTGGTTTGTGAAACTTACCAAAAATTTTAGAGTTTCAGGACTCAAATATTGAGATTGTTTTTACTAATTCTGATTTTTATCCTGGGACTTGCATATTATCTAGCCTAGTGAAGCTAATTGTATTTTCCATTTATCTAATTTTCATTTAACAGATGGATGGTAGCGTTCCATTTGAAGATCCAAATCCAGTTTAGAAGTTTCTTTAGTTGATGTAAGCTTCCAAATATCCATGCCAAGGGTAGGTAGGTTTGTTGTTGACCATAAATAAATCATGTGTGACCATGATACACTCGCTAGAAAGTGCATAACTAGTGATATGATGTTTATCCGACTTTGTCCTCTTGGCATGGATTTGTTGAGCGGCTAGAACTTCCATGTAGTATCATTTGTATTATTAGTGTTTTTTTTTACATTTGGGTTTGTAGGAGTCAAGTTATGAAGCCTTGGCATAAATGACATTTTATGCTAATTGCATCGGTTTAAACTCGTCCTTGATTGTTGTTTTGCTTCAGCTGCAGCTGTTATGACCGGCAATTGAGTTGTGTGAGCTCAGTTCTAGTTATGTTGTTTATTAGCGAAGACCAAACTATATTTGCAGTGATGCGGAATACTAGCAAACACTCTTTAATTTTATCTCTTATTGAGTAAAGTTCATGTTGGTTCTACATTTTCGAAATGAGTCCTACATAAAGTGAGTGTGGCTAGCACTTCTTTGTGCAGTGATTATTAATTGACGATGTATATTCGGAAACTCCGTGTATCCATGTCTGATTTCTGCTGCCAAGAACAGTTCCCTTTTACTTGATTATTGCATTTTGGCAAGTTAGGTGGTCGATTTGGCAGAAATTAGTTACTGTTAATGTCAACATACCAATATTATTAGAAAATACCCAACGTCTACATTGGCCTAAAAGGTCAGACCTAAATAAAGCATATAAATAAAATGTAGACAATCTCCATCCTATACCTTGATTTTATAGGTTGAGCTTGACCCAAAACTTAATTGTTTAAAAAATTAAAAATATATCTTAGATTTGTTACAAGGCCATCCGTATTTGTACATAGGCTTGATAGCGCCGTGCATGAGAGGATATATCGGAAAAGACATGTCTAGATATAGGGACCGATAAAAGTTTAGATAATCTTTATCTTACAAGCCGATTTTATTTTGTGAAGAGCTAAGTGATCACGTTGCCGAAACCACCAACTCTATTCAAACATATACTAGATACAAGAATAGTCATGCCCTCAAACCATCTATAGCTAGCTTCTAAAGGAACTCATTGATAGTTTAACCAATTTTTATGCTATTATGAACAGTCGTACTGGCAGTGTTGTTATTCCTCTCTCTGAGGTGATCCTATTCATTCTTATTTATAATTTTTTAGGCTTAAATAGTAAATACACTTCTGGTCTCTCTATTTTTTTTTTTTAAAAAAAAAATGAAGTTTTAGTCCACTATTTTAAAAACCGGTTTTCTAGAACCCCTATTTTACTCTTTTTTTCTTCCCTTCTGCATTTTGGTTTTCATTCATTTTTGACGATGTGGTCTATTTACTTATGATGCGACAACACTTATTATAAATTTTAAAAAAAAATGATTTAACATATTTTAGGTTTCTAGAACCCCTATTTTACTCATGTTGAATACCAATATTTGCAAAAATATGTCTTTTCTTTTTGGGTAGGTGGCCGGGGTTTGAACCCCGGACCTTGCATATTTTATGCATTGTCCCAACCAACTGAGATAAGCTCACGAGGACTGCAAAAATATGTCTAATAAATGTTGTTACATCATAAATAAATAAATCATATCTTCAAAAAACAACCCAAAAATGAGTAGGGAGACCAAAATTCCGAACAAAATAAAACCCGATTTTTAAAATAAGAGACCAAAACTTTATTTTTTGAAAATAGGGGATCAAAAGTGTATTTAAGTTTTTTTTTTCTCTAAACATAAATTATTTTTTATTTTGATCAGTCACTAATTTATATTATTTTTCATTTCTTAACTTTAAATTTAAATTGTTTATAATATAACTATTTTATTGTCCTTTTTTCAGTTTTTTTAAGAAGTTCTGTCCAATTGAGGTAGTCTTATTTGAAATGTCTCGCCGGTTCCCTTAACTAGCTATTATTTTTTGAAAGTATAAGGGTCGCCATACACGTCCTCCTAATTAACTAAAGCCAACTAAGCATCAGTATCTATATTGGTTAAGCAAAATGAAGATGTTTATTCAAACAAGAGGGGTTAATGAAAAACTCTCACGGTATGTGCTTATCTCGGTTGGTATGAACATTACATATTATATTTAGGGGTCTGTGCTTGTAAGCAAGGTGTTAGTTGTTGTGTTTCAAGGTAACTTCACCGTTTGTTTGTGTTTTAGGTCTGATAGGTCACAGAGGCTGTGACTGACCATAGGATAGTGAGATGAAATCTCAGATCTAGGAGTTCCTAGGTTGAAGTCTAGACGGGTAGGTCCTAGGTCATAAAGTGTAAACGAGGAGTTTGCTGAGAGTTTTTGAATAAGGACTACACTAGTGGATTTCCTTCCTGACTTGGTAGCCCCTAGAGTAGGTGTGTTTGTAACCGAACTGGGTCAACAAACTCACTATGTTCTTTACCTTCTTGTTATTTATTTTCTTGCTTGCCTATGACGTAAAAGCCTATGCATTGAATTCAACATTCGTATATTTGCCTTGATCTGTCTGTCTTTTGCTAGCTCAATGTTAAAACATCTTACTCAACATTCTGTTTGTATCTGATGTTGAAACATCGTATAAAACATTTGAGAGCTAGCCTGTCAAAATTTCAATTGGTATCAGAGCAAGCACCCTACCTGCTACTGGGTGAGCTCCAGGGAAGATAAATTCTAGACTCATGGACAACTTCAAGGAAGGAGTTTATGTGATTAATGCATGGATGGATGTGGGTGCGTTATGTTTCTGGTGTACTGATGTCTTACCAGATGTTCTAACATCATATTGTGAGAATTTATTTTTCTTTCAAATTGATTGTTTGTGGGAGTTTATTTCTCCCTGGGTTTCTCTATGAGGCTAGGTTCTTTCTCTATTCCGTTGTATATGCCTTTGATGTTCTTGGAAATGTTCCAACATGTCCAACTATGCATTACTATTATTTTTGAAGATGTTCTTTTGAAGTAATGCTGAAGTTTGTTACTTTCTTTCAAGATGAGTTATTGTGTTTAAATGAAAGAAGGTATGATTGTATCCCACTAGTTTGTCTATATGATCTCACATTGTTCTATTCAAGAAATAATCAAATCTCTTTGTCTGTGAGAATCAATATTGTGTGTCCCAAATCTACTGCTGGATCAAAGTACTCAACAACTGGTGGCAGTTGTTCTAACCTTGTGTGGGTAAAGGGAATGTTAAAAGAGTATAATGTTGAACAAGATGTTCCAACATTGTGTTGGGTCAATTTGAGTGCAATTGATATCCTCAAGAATACTATGTTGAATAGTGGGATCTTGGCCCTGGAAAGAAAGCCGGTGAAGGAGTTTCTGGTGTATATCTCTTATGTTTGTGACTATCCTCTTAGCAAAAGTACCAAAAAGTCTATGTTAGAGGAGAATGTGTCAACTTCTCTCCCAACACCATCAACAAGTTTCTTGGGGTTGAAGAGACCAAGATTCCTGAGCTAGAGGTGACTGATAATCAGGTGTGCAAGAAGATCACTACCAATCAGATCAAAGTGTGGCCTAAGAAGATAAAGATTTTCTCTGGCAAATTGTCTGTGAAATATGCTATTCTCAACAAGATTGCTGCAGCAAACTGGGTCCTTACCACTCATTCCTCTGATATTGTCACATGGTTGGGTAAGTTTGTTTATGCTGTAGGTTCTAAGGCTAAAATGGATTTTTGTGCTTATATCTTTGAACAAACTGTTAAGCATGCCGAAACTGATGTTGTTAAGTTCCCTATAGCTTTTCTACCTTGTTGAGTAGTATTATCTTAGACCAACACCCTAGTATTAAGACTGCCAATGTTATTGCTAAGAAGAGGGAATCTCTTCTCATGTTGCACTATAAGTTGTTTGGTGCGGATTATGTTTCAGACATTGTTGGAACATCCGGAAGTGCTCTTGCTGCAGGTCTGATATCTTCTGGAGGTAGATTGTTGGAGGTATCATTTTTCTATTCTGCCATTTTTACATCTATTTTGATTGGTGGTATTCTATTTGTGTGCATTCTCGAACAATCTTGTTTTTCCTGATGCTGAGTTGATGTGCCAGAGGATGTTGAAACATCTCATCTGTCTAATTTTGTTTCTCATCTTGAAGTTTTCCTGTAGCATGTCTTGTACTGTTGTGGTATATACTCCTAAAGGTTTTATGTTGGCATATTTTGTGGCTAAAAAGGGGGAGAAAAATGGTATTATAATCTCTATATTTGTATGTATTTATTTTGTAGCTATTTGGATGTGTGTTGTACTGCACTTATTTTTGTATGTCTATATTTTCTGTTGTTGCATTTATTTTGCAACTATTTCAGGTTATGTGTAGATGTTGTCATGAATGTTGCAACATCTTGATGTTCTTCATGATAATCTGAGAACTTCTCAGTATTTTTATATTGTACATGTTCCTTGTTGATGTTCATTAGAATGTTGGAACATGTCTGTGAAGACTTGTGTAGATGTTGAATCTAATGCTGCAACATCTTGATGCTGCTCTGAGAATTTATTTTTCTCAGTATTTGTGTTGTACATGTTCCCTGCTGTTGCTATAAGAAATTGGAACATGTCTGTGTGACCTTGATAGGTCTGCTAGCTTAGGTCTGCTAGTTTGTGAGTATTCCCTGAAAATTTGATTGAATCAACCCTTAAGTTTTCCTTTATTCTATGCGTTGAGAGTTTTGGCTTTCAAGATTCTTATTGTGCATGTGTTCAGGGGGAGTAATGAAATATTTATGTAAGTAGTCACTCATATGTTCTTATATTCAGGGGGAGTGATACTTCCATGTGTGCTTGTGCTAGTTCAAGCTGGTTGACAGGGTGTTGAGCCAGATGTTTAAACATCCATGTCTGTCACTTGTAAGTATGAGAATTTATTTTTCCTTTGCTTCTATATGTGGTTGGTGACAGTACTCTGTAGACATCCATGTCTGTCACTTGTAAGTGTGAGAATTTATTTTTCCCGTGCTTCTATGGTTGGTTGGTGACAGTACTCTGTAGGTATGAGAAATTTATTTTTCCTTGCCTCTATGTGTGGCATGTACTCCTGTCTAAAGTTTTGAAGAATGTTGAAACATCCATTGTTTATGGGAATTCATTTTTCCCTGTGTGTAGCATAGGAATTTATTTTTCCTCTGCTCTAGGTGGTGAAGGATGTTGAAACATCCAAACTTATGTGGGAATTCATTTTCCCTAATTGTAGCAAAGGAATTTATTTTTCCTCTGCTATAGTGTTGTGAAGGATGTTGAAACATCCAAACTTGTTTGGGAATTTATTTTTCCACTCTGTACCATAGGAATTTATTTTTCCTTTGCTCTTGTGAGACTATGCTAATATCTTATCCGCTGATGCATGTCTCTGGTAAGTGTAATACCTCTACAGCTGAAGCTGTGATTGAAGATTATGTGAGGTATTCTTGTATGCAGACTTCTGATGTCTTTAGTGATACTACTTGCTACTTCTTTTTCTTGAATATGTGTTCGTGATGACTTGAGGAAGTGTATCTAAGGTATCCCTTTAGATTGTGTGTGCTAGCTGTTTCTTCACAGGTATGTGTTCATGCTCTTGGAGAAATGGTTGTCTTCTGTATCCCTCTATATTCTTTGTATTTGGCCTTAATTTGTTTTAGCCAAAAATTTGTCAAAAGGGGAGATTGTTGGGTATTTGTATTGACTGCATTATTGTTAAAACAAATATCCATGTTTGTGATGTTGGATACAATGTTCCAACATGTTTTGGATGATGAGCTGGATGATGTTTCAACATGTCCGTTTTGCAGTTGTGTTACTTTTCTTCATGGTTGTGGATTGAAGAAATGTATGTGTGATATCTCTCTACCTTGTCTGTATGGCCTCAGTTTGTTTTAACAACAAATAAATCCAAAGGGGGAGATTGTTGGGTATTTGATTATTGACTTTGTTGTTGTTAAAACAAATACTCATGTATGATGTTGGATATGATGTTCCAACATCTTGGCACGGTTCAGTGTGCCATGTTTATGTGGCTTGGTTTACGCAATCTTTATCTTACTAAGGAAACCACGCCCTATTTCTTGTTCACCAAGCATTGCGTTTTTGTCAAGAATCAGCTGGAAGATTTGTTTCTAAAATATAAACAATATTTTAGGATTCCTTGGTGGTGTATTTGGCGGTTCCTAAAGATGTTCCTACTTTTTAAGAGTTACCATATTTGTGAAATATATGTTCAAAAGAGATTTTGGAAAATATATTTCTAAAGAATATTTGTTTCAATATATTTCTGAAAAGAATATTTGATACAAGTATATGTAAATATATTTCTAGAAGGAATTTTGGAAAATATATTTCTAAAGAATATTTGTTTCAATATATTTATGAAAAGAATATTTGTTTCAGATATATGTAAATATATTTCTAGAAGGAATCTTGGAAATATATTTTTACAGAATATTTATTTCAATACATTTCTGAAAAGAATATTTGATACAAATATATGTTTAGCCTATGACGTAAAAGCCCATGCTTTGAATGGCTGTATAAGGAAGACTTGTACCCTAGTTTTATTCACCAATTCAATGTTATTGAATTGAGTCTTTAGGGTTTCGACTTGTGCTTTATTTGTGAGCCTCTCTTTGTATCACCTTGATGCATT
>Ga0315914_1002394_pt1 | contig 28728 bp, 19 predicted proteins | sample MpolenodulesMG_FD_203920 | JGI IMG/M metagenome (GOLD analysis project Ga0315914, IMG submission 203920) | Medicago polymorpha root nodule microbial communities from Los Angeles, California, United States - elongated nodules | ecosystem: Host-associated > Plants > Roots > Nodule | place: USA...
CCCCCCCCAAAATTCTTTTTTCCCAAGATCAACTTTCCATCAACAAATTGGAGGTGTGAGATGCGTAAAGGAGATGCCACCCCAACTTTGTAACACATGAAAAGTCAAGCATCAACAACAATCGTCATCATCACATTTAAACCTTCCGCAACAATAAAAAATAGGAATGGCGATAAAGGGTCTCTCTGGTGTAGCCCCTGACAAAATAGAAACTCATCGGTTGGACTACTGTCGACCAAAACCGAGGTAGAAGTTGTACTAACACATTCTGTTATCCGCTTTCTCCACTTCTACTTAAAGCCCATTTTAATCATGACTAAATCTAGGTAGCTTTAGTCAATAGAGGCACATGACTTCTCAAAATCCACCTTAAACAATAACAGATCCTTTTTTTTTTGCATCGCCCACCACCTCATTTGCAATAGCCATGCTATCTAAAATATGCCTACCCTTAACAAAATCAATCTAAGCTTTAGAGACTACACTATCTTATACATACATCCAACAAGAGAGATTTGTCAAAGTTATACAATTTACGGAGACAAGTCACCTTAGGAACCAAATCAATAAAAGTACAGTTTGATCCTTTCACCAATTTACTATGCACAGAGATATTGAAAATGAACCTCATAACATCAGATTTGATCTCTCCCAAACAATCCTTAACAAAACAAAAATTAATGTCATCTGGACCTGGACTTTTGCGACTATCACAATATACCATACAACCATCTTTACCTCATCTTCTGAAAAAGGTACCTCTAAAGAAGCGGCGTCCACCAAACTAAGAGACTTGAAAAATTTCAACACCAGGTCTCTCCAACGGATTTAAAATGATTCTCATAATGATTAAGCACCAACTCTCTAACATTGTTCACTTCTTCAATCCGCCCACCATTTACCTCGACACCCAGAATAGTGTTACACTATTTTCAATAGTATGGAGTTTTGTAGCTTAGTATTGATCACCGCCTCTTCTTTTTTTTTTGGGTCCTAAAAGAGGGCAAAGCCCAAAGAATAAAAGAAAGTTAAGAAATTAAACGAACATTCCCAGGCATGCAAACCCTGGAAATATCCTCAAACAAAATACTTTCCAGCTCCCTTGAAGGGACTTCTAAAACAATGGGCATAAAAGAATCTTGTGTAAGATTATATGCAGCTAACCAATTTGCACTTCTGTTTCCTTCACGCAAGGTGTGGTTTATCTGAACCTCCCCAGGAAGTTCAATGAGATCTCAGATTCGACGAATCAGAACGGGGATAGCTCCATTAATCTTGTAATTACCAGTTACCATGTCCACTAGCAGTTTGGAGTCGCTTTCCACAATGAGTAGCAAAAAACCTAGTCTTCTTACTATCCTTAAGCCCTCATACATACCCCACATCTCAGCATAAAGAGCATCACATGTTCCAATCTTTCGAGCATAACTTTTTAGCCATTAACCATTGAAGTCATTGACCGTTGATCACACCCTCTCTAACATAGTTTGGAGTTTTGTAATTGTTATTTTGCTTTCTTCATTAGGTCTCAACTTTTGAAAAAAAAATATTGTAAAATCCTTCAAATCATAATTGAATGCATGCATCCTCCAAAGATAATATATTTTAATTTTGCATACACGAGATCGTATATTTGTTTATACCAATTTAGTTTTCATTGTTTATACTTTATTGTTTATGTTCTTTATAATTTCAAACGTGCACAAAGTTTTTCTTTTTTATTCCATTTTCTGTTTAAAAAGCACTTTGATATCATGTAATGTAACAATGCTGATTTGGCGAGTACAGGTAAAATTATAATAATTTTTTTTATAAATATTTTTATTAAAAAATAAAAAATAAATTACGATTCTTCAAACCCTTTCGATTTACCTTCTTCAAACCATGAATTTCTTCAAAAAGTAATTAAATAAGAAGAAATGACACGGCTTCTAATGCTTTGTTGTTGGGTAGTATATATACCAAATAAAATTCAAGGATGTGGGATTGTCACCAAAGAAGGCATTCCTTTTGGTTTTGAAAAAAATTATCTGGGGTACATAAAGAGAGAAGAGAAAATATAGAAGAAAAAAATATGATTGGTGAAGAAAAAAAAAGTAACATGAGTGCAACAGATATTTTTGGTGGATTTGAGAATAGAGAAAAATATAAATTTCATTCTTAAAATTATTAGGTTAAACTCTTTTACGTAAAATAGTAAATTCTAATGATTGAACATCAATCATACCGACCTTATCCAGTAGGATAAAGTAGAAGTCTGTCATTTTTTTTAATAAAAGTAATACAGGTTGTAAAATTTTATCTTTTTATTTAAAAAAAGTCTAGTAATTAAATATGTAAACATTGATAAAATGGTAATAAAATAATTTAAACGATTAAGATCCAGTTGAAAGAACAAATTGTTCAAGAATTTTGTATTTCTTTAATATATTTAAGTTTATATATTTACAAAAATTCAATTATTGGATTGGCTAAAAAAATATAAATTGTAGATAAAATAATTTAACTAGTTGATAAAATTGGAAGAAGAAAAAAAAAGTTAAGACCCAATATTCCCCACATGTACCATACACACGTGTTTGTGTTCACTAAAGACATCAAAATATTAGTACCAAAATAAACAAGACATCAAGATATTTTGTACCAATGGATATACATCCCCACAAACATTAATTGGATGCAATATCATGTTATAGCACACATGTGGTAATCTTAGAGTTGAAAAATTGAAAAATATCTTCCCTAGTTATAGGTCTTTTTCAAAAAAAATTATAGGTCTTTAAGATTGTTGAAAAATAGAAAGAAAAAAATCAATGGATATACAACCTAAGGAAAAATCCTTAGCACATGTGTTAATCTTCCCATGTCCAGCACAAGGCCATGTAAATCCAATGCTAAAGCTTGCTGAGCTTCTTGCAATTCAAAACCTCCACATAACTTTCCTCAACACAGAATACATCCACAACCGTCTCATTAGTTTGAATGATGATATTCAAGCTCTTTTAGAATGTTACCCTAAGCTTCAATTCAAGACAATCTCTGATTTTCACAGTGAGGAGAAACATCCTGGATTTGGAGAAAAGGTAGGTGATGTAATTTTGTCACTGAGTTTGTATGGTAAGCCTTTGTTGAGAGATATAATTGTCTCTGAGAAAATAAGTTGCATTATTTTGGATGGAATATTTGGTGACCTTGCTACTGATTTGGCTGCTGAGTTTGGGATACAATTGATTCATTTTCGTACTGTTAGTGCTTGTTGCTTTTGGGCTTATTTATCTGTTCCAAAGCTCTTGGAGTGCAAAGAACTTCCCATTAGAGGTATATAACTCTGAAACATCTCTTAGAGTTTTAATTAACAAATTTTTTTCTTTTTAATTTTCACTTAGTTCTTGATATTTTTGCCAGAATAATTGAGTAAAAAATGTTCCACTCAAAACACCATCTAAGGGAACTAGTAGGTGAAGCACCGGTAGATAATCTTTTTTTGGTGGTGGCCGAGGTTCGAACCCCACACCTTACATATATCATGTATTGTCCTTAAGTAGTAGATAATCTAAATCGGTTATTATAATGTTGAATTATTTCCTTTTATCATGGATAAAAAACATATACCTCTTTTTGTACCCAAAAAAAAAAGCATCTTTACCTCTTTACTTCTTTACTTTTCATTTAACTAAATAGCTGCACAGATGTCCGCAGATTCTAGCTAAACCAACAATAATATAGAAATTGTTAAGTTCAACGTTGTGATTGGGGTTCAAACCTCATCTCATTCACTTATGTGAGTTTTCAATGACTATTGTTATCTCCATTATGTAGTAAAATAAATATAGCTACACATATTATTTTTCTTGTTATTGACTTTTATTTCAAAAATAATCAGGACTCTCATGTTACATATATGGGTCATGCTAAAATTAGTATGTTTGTATTAGATTCAACAACATTTTGACTTTGAAAAAGTTAAATTCATCACTTTTCATCATTTTTCAATACAATATTTCTATTTGTATCCTCTTAACCAATGCTTCAAAGGCACTCTTAAGCATTTTCCTATGAATTAACAAGGTATGTTTGTTTTAGATTTCTTCTAAAGCAACAAAGTTTATTTTATTTTTTTTCTATAACTTTTTATCGTAATATTTGATGCACATTGGTACATAATGAATATGAAAAACTTCTAACAGTCAGTGTAATAGATCAATTTTGATACACATTGGTACATATTGAATATGAAACACTTCAAATAGAAGGTGTTATAGATATACATATGATACATTAAAGAGTTGATAGTGACAAAATGGTGAATAAATGTGACTGAATTTATTCAAATAAAATGATTTATACAAGTGTTCTAGTTTAATTTATAGGAGACGAAGACATGGATCGCATCATAAGAAACGTGCCAGGCATGGAAAACTTGCTTCGATGTAGAGATCTTCCAAGTTTCTGCAAAATGAATGATGCTATTTTAGACCAGTTTGTACTTCTGACCCAACAATCACTTAAAGGCAATGCATTAATACTCAACACGTTCGAGAATCTAGAATCCCCAGTTCTCTCCCAAATCCGTCTTCATGCCCCCAAACTCTACACCATTGGCCCTCTTCACCACCACCTCAATACCACAAAAAAAGCATCATCATCATCATCATCCAAGAGCAATTTCTTCGAAGTGGATAGAACTTGCATGGTGTGGCTCGAATCTCAACAGTTGAAATCAGTTGTATATGTTAGCTTTGGTAGCATCACCCCAATGAAGGGAGAAGAAATCATTGAGATTTGGCACGGTTTATTGAATAGCAAAAAACCATTTTTGTGGGTGATTAGGCCAAACATGGTACAAGAAAAAGAAATATTGAAGGAGCTTGAGGAAGGGACTACTAAAGAGAAAGGGATGATTGTGGGGTGGGTTCCACAAGAGGAAGTTTTGTCACACAAAGCAATTGGTGCTTTTTTGACACATAGTGGGTGGAACTCTACTTTGGAGAGTGTGGTGTGTGGGGTGCCTATGATATGTTGGCCTTATTTTGCTGATCAACAAATTAATAGTAGATTTGTGAGTGAGGTTTGGAAACTTGGGTTGGATATGAAGGATGTTTGTGATAGGAAGGTTGTGGAGAATATGGTGAATGATGTTATGGTGAATAGGAAGGAGGAGTTTGTTAGATCAGCAATGGATATGGCTAAGTTGGCATCCAAGAGTGTGAGTCCTGGTGGTTCTTCCTACAACAACTTTCAAGGTTTGATTGAGTATATAAGATCTGCTAGCCCATAAGATGTTGATTTTTCCTTTTAATTCTCCTACTCAAAACTTCTCATATTTTTATAAGTGTGTATGAAGATCACAAAAATAAGTACAGGGCCGGCCTAAACTATAGGCTAACTAGGTCTTTGTCTAAGGCCTCAATTTTTTTTTACCTATTATATTCAATACCTCATATTTATTTATGAAGCTATAAATTTTAAGAGAAATAATACAAGTGGAAAATGATACACCAAGTGATATACTTAATACTTAATTATATTAAAAAACTTAATTCATTTTCAAATGTATATATTGCTTATAGAATAATGCCAACAATTCATATAATCGTTGCGACTTTAGAAAATAAAATTCAAAATTAAACTTAATAATATCTTATTTAAGATCAATGTGTCCACAAAGATTAAATGGATTTGTTTAGTTGTCGATTGAAAAAGAGTTGTTAAACAAAATCAATTACAATAATTTAATGAATAATTTTGCATCCAGAAAAAGTTAGAAAAGTGAAATTTTAAATTAAAATATTACTTTCGTAAAACGAATACAATTAATAACTTATTTTTTTCACAAACTAATAATAACTTAAAAGGTCTCATTTGAAATTTCGCCTTTAACCTCAATATGTGTTGGGCCGGTCCTTAATAAGTACGTATTTGGACGTGAAAAATTTGATGGTTTTTTACCACCAAAAAAATTGATTGTTTTTTGAACTTATAAAATGATAGCGAGGATAGAGAAAGTAGCCTCGTAAAATTATTTAGGTAAAATAAAATTTATGTTTCCTTAACTTAATTTCATATCATATGACAATTTGGTTTTATTAAAAAAAAATACTTATTTAATTATTTATTTTTCTCTTGTAATTTTGGTTCTTTTAGTTCATATGTAAACATAGATAGAGAAAATTAAGTTAAGAGACCATAAAAAAGATTAAATCGTTATTTAAAATTAAGTTAAAACAATGTATAAATAATTTTGTCAATGACTTTATCATTGTTTTTTTTTTGTCTTAATCATTGTGTTGTCTCTTTTGTATTTGTTCATCAACATTTCACGTGTCCAATTTGCTTGTTTAGGTAAATTTGGGTATGGTGGCCCAGATTGAATTTATGCTATAGTATGGAGTTTTGTGATTTAGTATTGTTATTTCATTTTTGTCCTTTTATGCCATAATAATAACTTTTGTCATAGAAAATCTTTTAAAATCCTTCAATCGATGTGAATTGGGTATTCTCGAATTGCAAAGGTAAATCTATTGAGTCGGTGCGATCATAAGGAATTGTAGAGATTAATAATAATTGACCATACTAAAGAAGGGCATTATAAGAGAGATGTCTCTAATTGAAGAGGCTAAAATCCTCTTCAATTAGAGACAACTCTCTAACTTTTTTAAGATGATTTTAATTTGAATATTAGAAGTTTGTTACTTGCAAGTAAACATCAAGAGTGTTTAGACCGATCATACCTTCTACTTTGGGGAAGCCTCCTCATCAGTCTATGGATGATATTCATTTAGAAAGCTCTTGTATTTTTATGTTGACTATATGTTTTGACATATTTCATACTTGGTGTGATTATTATAGTATAATTAAGTGTCCTTTTGACTTTTATCATATTGAGGCTGACTAATTTGATAAGACCAATTATGTGTTTTTTATCATTAGGATGAAGATGTTGTGGGGATCATTATTTCAAGTGTGGTATGTAATGTTTTTGGTTTTGTAATATATTCAGATCCAAGGAAAAAACACTAATACAATTGTATTTATGTTTGGGAACCAATTCAATAGTTTATTAGTGATAGTCTAATTGAAGTCAGATCAATGAGAGAATCACAACACAAAAATTATTAACATATGGAGGATTGGAACCTAAGGTCTAGAGAGAATCACACTACAAGATCCTAAACCTAACCCACCAAACCAACCCATAAAGAGTATTAAATTTTAATCACACAACTCTGGCGTAGAATCATTGTTTTACTACGGCTAATGAACTTTGTTTTTTGACAAACTATATGTAATGAACCAAGTTACATCAATTGAGTATTTCCTTTTGGCAATTTAAATCTAACCAATATATTACTTTCTTCATTGGAAGACGGTGCAAGTAGCCACTTCGTACAAACCAGAAATTATTCGTACCAGCCACACAAGCCACAAGCAACCTCTTACTATGTAAATATTTGGAGGATTGCTTTTTTCACTCTATGGATATCTCGCGCGTTCTATTTTTTTTCCTAACTAGATTGTTACCTTTTCCGGATTTTAAAATCCGAAATTATGTTTTTCTAGATTATTTTTTTAACTTTAGTCTTCCACATTCGTAAAATAAAAGCAAATTACAATAAAAAAAAACAAAAATAAAAACAACAGAAAAATAAAAAGAAGTCATTTTATTAATATATGAATAATAATTACAATAATGTTGAAACTTTTTAAACTTATTACATAAAAACCTAAGAACAGGGAAGCCATATGACATACCAGTAGCTTCACTGTTGGAGGGGAGACAGGGGAGGGGGTTGGTTCCATCCCTATTGACCGTTCATACAATCCCTGAAAAGCTCCAAAGAAGTCTCTTTCTATGAAAGGCCAACGATGGAAAACCATGGTTGAAACTGAGGAAGAGGAGAAGAGGGTGGGAGAGGGTGGTGTGAGAAATTGTGGAGGGTTTGGAGGGTATTTATAGGGAGGGAGTGGTTGCATAGAGTGTATCTACACTTAATGCAGTCAAAAAACGTGTAAAAACACGTTTTTTGACTTGACCACCGTCCAAAACGTTTGAAACACGTTTTGTATGTGGTGTAAAGAAACTGATGCAGTCCTGAATATATAATCTGAATCATACATGGTTTCCGGAATATATAATCCGGAATAATACGATAATGAGTGAAAACAATGGGAAACTTGGCAATTTTTGTAGGGTGAGGGTTGGTTCGGATTCTGTAATCCGGAAAGCTTCAGCATTGGATTCTTTTGTGTGGTCCACAATGCACCGACAATTTATGTGGTCCACAATGTGCAGATAACTCTATAAATAGGGATCCCTGTTTTCATTACAAGTAAACTACACCAAGAAAAAAATCATGGAATTCCCTGGCTTTGATTCGAACACCAAGCTAGCGGCAGTCTACTGTAACGGTGGAAAATCACCCCACAACTCAACCACATGGATCAAATCAACCGTCAACTCAACCACAGAGACACGAGGAGGGTGGTCGATGTTGAATGTCGATGCCCATTATCCGACTCAGCCGGATTACTTTGGTTCAACCGAATGAAACTCACAAACGACGACGACATGAGAACCATGTTCTCTGTCTTTGGTCAGCACAGTACTAGAGGACCGATCGAGTTGGACGCTTCGTTGGTTAGATCTGCTGAACAAATTTGATCCAGCCTAGGAACTACGAAGAGATCAGGGCTCTGTTTGAGGGACCAGAGGAAGAAATTAGTTTAGATGATCCGTGATAATGTGCTACGTTTTAATTAATCACATGTTTTATGTTGTTTTAATTACGTGTTAGTTGTATGTTGTTGAATTAAGTTGTTGCATTATGTTTTGAATGATATATATTATTTAAATTTAGGTTATGTTTTAATTTACGCCAAAGATGTTCATTTAATCGATAAAATAACCAAATATATGCATTTCGGATTATGAAATACGGATTTACATAGGGCGTAAGTGTATTCTGGATTACTAAATCCAGAATACTTCAGTATATGATTCTTTTGTATGGACCACATTGCACCAAGAGTTTATGTGGTCCACAACATCCAAGGACCCCTATAAATAAATGCTCTCTGGTTTTCAGCTTCAATACCAGCAAAACACACAAACACACCATAGAAAACCATGAAATTTTTTGTCATTGTGTTGAGGATCTTTGTCATGTTGCCGCAAAATAGATAGCTCTCTATGTGACAAATAGATTGCTCTCTATGTGCCAGCATGGTGAAGATCCTCAGCATGCTTTCAAAAATATATAGTTACTCCTTGCTGCCTCCTTGATAGATAGATAACTCAAAAATACCAAGAGGTTGTCATGAGTTAGATCTTGCTGCCTGCCAGATGAATATGTCATTTGTCAAGGCAGCAGGATCTAACTCAAAGAAATCCTCTTGAAACACCTGATGAATATGTTGTTTTTATTCTTATGTTACGTTACGTACCTTTGTTTTATTTTTTTCCCAAGCCATTCGCTACGAAAACGCTCTAGAATACAGGGTCTCATGTTGTCCAAATTGTAAAATTCGGACAAACTTTATGCATTCCGGAATATTAAATCTGGAACCCCTCAGTTTATTTTTGGACGGTGGCGTTTCACCAAAGGTTTGGCCGGTTAGTGGAGTTTTAATGTGTTTTTTGGACGGTTTTGAATGACAAACGTGTTTTCCTTAGGACTTGTTTTAGGCTATAAATAGGCTTGCATGTTCACGAAATTCCTTCACTCTTCACTTCATCTCTTTTCATTCATTTTCTTCAAATTTTCTTCAAATTTTTTAAGTTTTGTAGGAGTGTTTGTGGTGTCATGGTCATTGTTGACCGTTCATACGACCTCTGCAATTGCATTGCAGCTTATGTGGGGGTTGTATAACGGTCAACATAGAACCTTGACATTAAAGATAGACACAAAAAATTTCATATCGACAATGTCCGAATTTTATTTTTCGGAAACACTAACAATATGGTTCGGAAAATATAATCCAAACTAGGGGTAATTTTGGCATTTTTGCAGGGCGCATGAGAAGACGGCAGGGTGAGAAAAGTAATACTCAAATAATTGTTGTGGTTGTGCTCATTTTTAGTTATCAATGAAGTATTGCTATCCTATTTGTTACTAAGGTTATACCACCTTCGTCCTTAAATATATGACTTGAAAATTAAGAAAGTTGATTCTCGAACTAATTTTATTGATAATTGCTATCGCTTTACATGTTTATCTTTTAAGAGAAAAAAGTAGTTAATGTTCTCATAAAGTATTTATTATATTTGTTAACAAAAATATTTATTATATATTGCGGAAAAGTATGTCACATACGGGTAGTAGTGGTAAGAGAAAATGAATATATATTGAAATTTGAAGGTGGTCTTATAAAAAGGGACAAAAAAAACTAAAAAATCTTATAATTATAGACGAAGGTAATGCTAATTTTACAAATGAAATATTAAATCGGGTATTGAGAATTCATATCATAATTATTTTATTTTGGTCAATTAACCGACCCACCGGTTTGAATATTACTTTTGTAACAGAAAAATAACCGCTAATTCTTGCCATACTATTACTAGAATTCTAACCTTTAAATGAGAAATTCAACGGAAGAATAAAATAGTAAACATGAACATTAATCCTAGAGTAAAAAAGAAAAAGAAATTTAATTCTAACAAAAACTGTAAATTTACACTAAAGTCTAAGATGTAATTTATATATGAATACATCATCATATTTCTATAATTTTTTATAGGGTTTTGCTAGAAGACACCCATGAATATGTTTTTTAGCAATTTACACTTCGAGGTGTGATTATCAACTTTTTAGTTATAACTTATTAAAAGACACCTTCATAAAAATTAATTGATGTCTTTTAACAAATACCTATAAAATAACTTGGTAAAACACGCCTTCATAAATGTGTCTTCCAGAAAGAAAAAAAAAAAACTTTTTTATAACAGTAGACATAACTTTCAATTGCATTATATCATATATATATATATTCTCCCACTGCTTTATCATCACGTGGTTGCCTAACAGATTAGTCATTAGATCTTAACGATGGAACAAATCCATTGTAGTTGCATAACTAACCCTCATTGTTATCATCCCCTAAAAATCTTATATGTAATCCATGTATGTCTCGTTAAGTTGGTAGCCCCACCTTGAATTTTGATTAACAAGACTAGGCAGTGAAGTTAGATATGTAGGTTCAGTTTGAAGTTGCACTTTTATTTAACCATATTATAAAATTTATGGTCCCCACATATCGTTATGTTATGCTACTAATTTGACTTATGCTTTAATTGACTTATGCTTTAATTACGTCAATAGAATTTAGTTAAGCCCACTTCCCTAACCTAAGTGATATGGGTGACTTGGTGAGGTTGGTACGTATAGTGGTGGTGGGGTTATAATTTATATTCATATTCATAATAACTTAATTAAAACAATACGAACGGGGTTTGGTTCACCAAATTAACCAAGGGTGCTCCATGCCCTTAATTTAAGCTCTTAATTTCTTGCGTGCGATAGTGACATAACCAAACACACCGTTAGAGTGGATATGATATCAGCTTCATTTTTCACTTTCTCTATTGGATCTTAACTCCTTAATTAATTTTTTTTTTTAATGCTGGTTTTGGTATAATGGGATTTTTTTTTTCCCCTTTTTTTTGGCGCAAAGTTTGCGGGTACAATTCAAGGAGCACGTCCTTAGTTCAACCAGACAAAGACAAAATTGCTATAAATAATGATTAAATTAAATTCTTTTGACAAATTAATAAATTAAATTGAAAAGTTAAAAGTAAAACAAACATGTCATGTCACCATGCATTTACAAGCATGCCAATGCACGTACTTAAGGAATACGGAGTCTTGATCAATAAGAAACTCAAGTCTTGTTCATGCACGCTCATATATTAATTAATGTGTAAATAATTATTGTTTTATGACAAATGGAGAATTTTAAACATAATTAAATAATATAATGTCCATGCTTCAAAAATTAAATAATAAAAAAAATCAATGTTCAAATCGCATTGCACGGAAAAACATCATGTAAAATGAGTGTGATTTCACCCAAAAAAAGAGCATGTTACCTTACACAAACATCATGTAACAAAGTGATTCATGATGGTCAATAGTTATATTTACTTTTTGGGAAATGTTAACTTGTGCCCTTAAGACACATATTAAGAATTTCACTAATAGAAATTATGTATCGGAAATTGTGTTAATTTATTGCTCAAAATGTTTAATATAATCTTTTTTCAATAAATTCTTACCATTAATGGAATGACATTAATGCTTAACATGTGTCCTAAGAACACAAGTTAACATGACCCTTACTTTTTTATTTTTATAATAAATAGCTATACTATTAGTATTATATCTTGGCAGTTATCTAAATGACATCAATCATTCTCAAGACTTTTTGCATATTGATCCGGAGTGAACTGAGGACGACGATTGTCGTTGGTTGAATATAATGGAGGATTGTCTTGATATTCTTAAGGGATGATGTATATGTAAGGATTCCAACTCTCAAGTAAGAGAGAATTTTAAGAGAGTCGGTGATTTAACCAGAATAGAGAATATATCTATCGTCAATGATAAAAGATCTTTTACTGACGAGGTGATCCACATATCTAGAAATGACATGATATGTGGATCACCGTCTAATTGTCATCATATATAGGACAATGATTTGATTATAAAGATTTATCTGGTGTGTGGTTGGAACACAGTGATATTGGTTCATGACTACATGTTACATGTGCTTTCTTACTATTATAGAAAAAAAATGTGATTTAACTAAAGTAAAAATATCAAACACATGGAGAAGGAGGTGCTTTCACCCACCAATGTACAATGATGCTGCTAGTCAACAGTACAAGCACAGTGGTAACAAACTCAACTATTGTCTACTGTCTTCAACCAACTACTGTCACCTCCATGACCCCAAGAGACAGGATGACACTTCAGTACCTTTGGTTTTGGTGCCTATAGTTTATTTTAGATGAGAGAGAATGTTAAAAGAATGATTAAAATATATGTCCCAAGAGACATATGTCCCTAATTGCTATTGACCACTTTTTCCTTACTAAAAACAAACAAATCATGCCCTTAAGTTTGATCGTTTACGTTGTGATTATGAACTAAGCCTCTAATATATTGTTCATTGGACAATTGAGCTCGGACCAAGTAAGGTGACAATCGAGTTAGATTCAAAGATTGTTAAAAAGAGTCAAAACTACTAAGAAATGCCATTTTAAATACGAGCCTATTGTTTCAATTTGTATGAGTCTATTATCTTCTTATTTTTGCAATTCTTTCAATAGAGTTTTTAAGGAGAAAGATCCATATAATGACTCACATCTTAATAGAGGTAACTACATATATTGTTATTCATGAAAATTGTGATGAAATCCTAATGTAGTGTTCAGATCTGATTTATTAATTAATAAAATTACTTACTTGTTTTCTATAGAAAAAAACAAATTGCTTAATTGTTAGTGAGTAAAAAATAATATCATTTTTTATGAGTACTTGTTGTATATTCTAATAGTTTTTTTTTTTTTTAAGATTGTTGTATATTCAAATTGTTAGTGATGTGTTTTTTTAGTGTTTCAACCGTACCACGATAACATTTAGAGAAGTAAAAAATGTGTTTTATTAAATCCTCATTCCAATTGCGTACCATAAACCCCTAAGATTATTCTTTATGACTCTTTATTTATTGTTATGATTTGGACATTATTTGGCCACGCAAGTCTCCACTTTGCAGGTGCGTTTGTTACGGCAGATGTCACGAACTACACTTTATTTGCCATTAAGGTGCATGTCTACTTACGTGTATATGTTTTTTTTTTTCTTTTAGCAGGTGTAGAACCGTATATACTTTTTTTTTTTTTACACAATGTAATGCCTTTTAAAATATGTATTCAACTACGAGGAGGGATATTTTAACTTCAAGAATAAGTTTATAGACATACCGTCCCGTGAGCAGAAATTGTTTTTTTTTCTTTCTGAAAGTTAAAAAAAACATATTTAAGAGTGTGTTTAAGAGGAAGGAGATTTGTTTTAATTATTAAGAGAGAATAATTGGAGAAAGTCTTTGTCAGGAAGGAGATTCAAAAAGAGGCCCATGATTAGCATTTAAAACTAGCATTCAAGCCATTAAATTAAAATACAATGAAAGGTTAAGATTTGGAGTAAGTCTAAAACTTACTTTTGGAGTTAAAATATCCCTCCTCTTCAATTACATACTACAAGATACATATTTATAAAATTATTTTATGAACTTGGTGTAAGAAAAGGACGTAATAGTGTAATTTAATTGGATGTGCCTATAATTTTTTGGGAACTTCTACGGTACACCCGCAAATTAAGGTGTACCGATACTCCTACTTCAAAAATCTTTAAATTAACTATTGTTTTTATGGAATAAAAAGCTATTTGTTGACATTAATATTTTAGAAAATGTCATTTTATAAGAAAAAACATCATTTCATTGTTTATAAAAATCATACTAATTTTTTTTTACATTTTATTGTAAAAAATAATCAAAATTCTCTATTATGAGTAATAAAAATACAGAAAAATTAAATTTTATTTCGTCAACGTTTTTGGTAAATAAGATTTAATTATTATAATTATAGGTGATAGGAAACAATTTTTCTCTTCAAAAAATAACACATTTAACTATTAATTTATTAATTTGGTGTACCAATACACTCAAATCTTTGGATGCACCATAGAATTTGCCTAATTTTTTACATGTTATATAAATTTGAGTGTTTTTTTAATGAATAATGGTATAGATAAAATACCAATCCACTTAGATTAGAGTGGAAAGTAAGAAATTTCAAAATCATTTCGAAATATCATTGATATCTTGACTCAACGTAATATAATTATATAAAACTTCAAAAGTGACTCTATTTTAGTTTTAGACAATCATTTAATCAAAGTTCACTTTTAGAATGATAACTTTTAAGAAACAAAAATATGATAATTTTAAATAAATACAAGTATATATTTGTAAAATTATCTTTATATTTTTTATTAAAAGACAAAGGTGTAGTCAAATTCATATTTTATCAAAACATATAAAGTTTAATATCATGTTAGAAGTTGAGTAAAAAAAAAGTAAATCATGTTTGGAGCAAATCCATTAGTTTTGTCTATATGAAATTGACTCGTAAATTTAACTCCTACAAGTTTATCTCAAATTAAAAATAACACATACATGACATATATACATAGAAATGTTACAGACACTCTATTTTCAACAACAACAATGCTATTAACAGCGAAAGTTTTTATCTAGAATGCTTCACGAAGCTTTGCAACCGTTGGATTTAGTTATTTATAGGAATACATGGGGTGATGGAAAACATAAGAGGTGGTCCACATGATTACAATACACTGTCGTGATAATATCGTGAGACTTTTTGTCGGGATATTTAGCATTTTTCTTTCAACAATATCTTCTCTTTTTTTGACAAATTTTCAACAATATCTTTAAGAGTCATTTTTCTATTGGATAAAACTAATGTATGACCCACCACTTTAAGTGGAAAACTCGTTTAAATACAATAAATGTATTAATGATTCAAATATAGCCTAATTAAAAAAAATCTAACATGAACAAAATCCAAAACTAAAAAGAACAAAATAAACCAAATGTAAAAAAAAAAAAATACTTGCTTAAAAGTTCGTTACGAATGTACCAAGTTTACTCTAGTTCACTTGAGTTTACCTAGCATTGCAAATACAAACAAGAAATCTCGGTTCCTTTTCAAATTTACTAAATTTCAAATTTTCAATGGAGTCAATCATATAATTCCTAAAATTAACTCACAATTTTAACAACCTTGCTTAGGATCGTTGTTTTATAGCACATGAACATCTATTGGATATGTATGTTAATTTTAACCACATTATAAAATAAAGGTAATTTTATAATAAAAAGTGTGTGTATTATACATATGAGCTCATAAAGGTCAAGACAGATCTCAAGACTCATAATGTATATCGCAATAATAAATGGTTTGGGACGAGTTGACTCATTTATATACTCGAATCTGAACAAATTGAGCTAAACCAACGCATTTAACATCTCTAAAGACTAATATTGCACCTTATAACCTTACATTTATATCTTTGCCTCGACAAACCAAAACTTAGAATTACTACCGTTTATATGAATCACGTCCAAAACTGATAATTGTCGAGCTAGTCCTCGTAAACATTCAAATAAAACTATATTTTTCCCTTCATGTGACAATAAACTTGGTTCACTTTATGTGAAATTACAAGTTTGTGTCCCATATAAATATGAAAAGTAGACATCAAAACGATTTACCCTTCAAGTTGCTCCATCCAAAATTAATGAAATACGTGTGATTAGCCTCATAATACAAAAACAAAACAAAAAAGTGAACATAAAAATACTTTTATACTGTCCCTTCACCTTAAATTTTTAATTAAAAAATCACACAAAATAAAAATGAAAAAACACTTGAGGTGTATAAATATAGCAAAATCTCCAACACTCCCTCCCAATTCCAAAGCTAGAATTTACACGTCCTTCTCTTCCCAAGAATAAGCACCGCTCATAAAACAAACCAATTTAGAATCAGAAAACCCTTCTTCTTTCTCTTTCCATTCATCACCTTCTCTCTTCAATCTTCATGCCTTTTCCTCCTCTGGTTTTTCTCATACCCTCACCAAATTCATAGAGGGATTTTTTGTCTTGCATAAAAAATCCTTCTAACAGATTTAAGGTGAAGGCACGAGATATTTCTGGTTGAAATCTACAGAACAAAATCAACCTTGTTTGTTTAAGGTAAGCTTTCATTACAAATTTAATAGTTTCCTCTGTTTTTATTACATAATACATAGAAAGAAAACAGTCAACATAGAAAATAGGTAATAAAATAACACTTATAAAGTCTATTAATATTGCTTATATTCATATAGTTTTCATTTTTATTTTGTTCATATTTTCCTCTGTTTTCTCTGTAAAAATGTGGTGTTTGGTGATTGTAGCAGAGATTGAAAAGAGAGGGAAAAAGGAAGAGAAGAAAAACCCAGAAATGGAATCAAAGGAAAATAACAAAAAAGAGTTTTCAAGCGACGATGAAGCATCACCAAGAGCAATACTAGAAACCCCTGTTTCAGGAACAGAGTCAGACAACAGTGGAAGCAGCAGTTTCTCCTCATTCTCACCGGAGGATTCACCGCCGGTGGAAGGAAAATTAGGTTGGAAGGAAAGTAACATGATGCAATGGAAATCAATGATTGATGTTTTCAAGTTCAAGTCAGTGAGAAGATTAACAGCTATTCCTTTGCTTGCTGCTGCTAACAATGATATTGCTAAGAAAGGTTTGACTAAGAAATTGGCTAGGATTCGAAGTGCTGAAGAAACTATTGCTATTGGTGCTATTCCTACTAAACCTTCTTGGAGGAATTTTGATTATGATGAACTTGCTGCTGCTACTAATGATTTCAGTTCAGGTATCTACTAATTCAGTTTCTAATTGATTTATTTGAGTTTATCTATTTTCATAGTAAGTAGTTAAACTATTTAAATATCTTGTTGAAAAATTTATGATACGTTTATATGGTGTTTTCAATTTATTTTCATAAAATCTCAAAGAAAGCTTATAAAAATAATTTGTTATTATTCCAAGTTTTATTATAAAAATAATTTATTGTTCTCGTAAACTTAGCTCAGTTATAGCTTCTCATTTTGTACATTCGCACAATAATGTTAGCACGTAAAACCAAACACTTACTAAGTTGTTTATTCAAGCATGGTCTTTTGTAGATAGACTTTTTTTTAGATGTAAACAGGGTCGTAGCTGCAGAGGTTAATCTCTCGAGCATTGTGAGACCTAAATGAGCGACAAACTCTTTTTAAGAGTTTAATGTTTTGCATGTTCAATATTAGATTCGAATCCAGAACTTTTCTTAAGTTAAAAGAGATATGTATCATCTCATCTAAATGCATAGACTTATATTGTGCAACGATAACTATGGAGATTTTCATTTTTATTAGTATAATAGACTCTTTGACAAAATTAGTTGTTTTTCTATAACGTTACTTTAAAAATAAAAGTGGCAAGTGTTCCTCTTGACCAAACAAAAATTCTATTCCTAACCGTGTTAAAAAATTCCTTTCCATTATTTTTATATTCTAATGTGTTAGTTATAAAGTAGTTTATTTTAGAATTTGTAAGATGGTTAAGTTGTTTAGTCTAGTATTTTACAACAATAAATTCTAACATAGCACATTAATATTTGAATATTAAAAAAATGCAAGAATTACTACACAAGATTTTCTGTTGTAAGGAATATTTTGTAATTTGCAATCAATTTATGACTCGGTGGTCAACTTGGGAGTTGGTTGATTTTAGGGCTAAATGTTATTGTTGTGTTGGGAAAGAAGGATAGAGTTGAAGAAGTAGACGATCTTTTTGACCAAAGCATAAGTAGGGCTTCTGTTTTTCCTGTCCTAGGACAAGGACATATAACTTATGATGGGCCCACAACCCCTTCTTTATCGGCGTTGTCTGCACCTGCCTCATCATAGCTACTACAGTATGAACCATAAGATAAAATTAGGTTTTATTTCTTCTTCTCGTAATGATTGTTTTCATTTGGTTTCTTAACTATAATTTGTACCAATTTAATAAAAATGACTAAAACTAGTAACAAAGCAAAATACAGGGGATCAAATTGGTACAAATTATAGTTAGGGGACCAAATTGAAACAATCAATTAAGTTAAGGGACAAGTAATTGAATAAGTCAAGAAATAATTAAGATTAGCTTGTAATTTGTATACATGTATGTATTATTGAGGACACAATCTTTAAGAGGAACTAAGTAAAAAATTGCATCGAGTAAAATATAATATTAGAAACAAACTTGATAAATTTAGTTAGTATGATATAAAAAACTTGATAAAAAAAAACTTGAGAGGAATTAAGTAAAATAAACATGATAAATTTAAATATGATATAAAATATAGTAGTGTACAGTGTACTCCTATAAGATTAGAAAAATAAGAATCACATAAAATTGATCTAGTTAGTAATAGTATGTATTTTATGTACAAGTTGAATTTAACTTTACAAACAAACCAACAAATCCAAGAGTGTTTTTATTAGAAATAATAGTTATTTTTTGAAGGAAGAAATAATAGTTACTCCCTCCGTCCCGCAATAGATGATCCGTTTGAAATTTGCAATTTTGACCTAACTTAGTTTGACCATATTTTTCTCCTAATATACAAAGATAAATAATATCATATAAGATGTCGTTAGATTCGTTTCAATAAGTATTTTTAAAATATCAAATTTTTATAATTTTTTCTAACATATTATTCAAGATATTTAAACTCAAAATTATGCATTGGCATACATAATAGAGTCAAGTGTGTCATGTATTATGGGACGGAGAAAATATTGTTTTCATGTTAGTGTTGTAAAATAAAAATGCAAACGCAAGCTGTTGGTGTTTGCTAATGCTTTTGGTTGTCTACCCAACAACGACATTGATAGATGTCCCACATTGGCCTTTATAGAGTTGGGCAGTGTGTCCATTGAAATGAGGCACATCGAGTAAATAAAGGATATGGTCCTCAAGAAATAATATGAATATGCCGTACAAGCTTATGAGATGATGTTGGGTTATTAGGGTGTGTGATGAATGTTACATTATACTCCAAAAGTAATTCTGGTTGAAACTACAATTGTTAGCTTTTGGGTTAATTAGAATAAATTCTCTAATAAATTTTATATTTTAATTATTACAACCTATTATTTTCTTTTATTGCCCTTTATCAATTATCCTTCTTTTTGGTTTGTAATTAATTTGATGAAAGAATTTAATCAGAAAACTTAACGAACCAAATTAGCCCCCGAAAAATATTTATGGTCATGAGTTACCAAGTTTTGAATTTTCCTTTGTTTCCGTTCAGATTTACTGTATTTTTTCTTTTACCTTTTTTTACGCTATATTTTATCATTTTGGCAACTAACTCTAGTATTATTTAACTTAAATATAATTTATCAAAAATTATAAAATGCATGACAAATATTTTGTAAAAAAAATTGGTTTAATGATTGTATTTATTATTTTTTTAAATTAATAATAGAAAATTTATTTATTTAAATTAAATAATATATCTTTTTGCATTGTAACCAAAAAAATTAAATAATATATCTACATTTAGTGTTGATCTACTTATACAATCAACTATGTCCATTTACTTGTTATATCCATTTTAGTTATTATATTTTCAAAAACAATTTTAATTAAAACTATCTAAACAACATTTAATTTGTTTAATCAATTCTGCATTATTATATCCAAACATAAATTAATTCTGCATTATTGTATCCAAACATAAATCAATTCTCTTAAAATTAATTCTGTCAGAATCAATTCTGCCAGAATCAATTTTATCCAAAGTTAAACCAAACACACACCAAGTCTTGTATGAGATGAAAATATGAGTGTTGTTGACCAATATATAAGTAAGAAAATTAATGATTTAACTGAAGGTGATTGACTTCTTGTATTGGAAAGTCTTTCTAACAATGACAAGACGATCATGTGAAATGTCTTATTGATGGAGCACCATCAACTGTGCAAGTGTACCATCCTCTCTACCGGGTGATATACGCCTTTTGTGTTGAAAAAATCGTGGACTTGAGAAAATCATAGATAATTAAATTCAGAATTATGCAAAAACTACCTAAGATTACTTAAAAAAAAACTACCTAAGATTACTTAGAAAATAGATCTAAGAGCATCCATAATGGTAGTTCCTTAACAAGGACTTCTTAAATGGACTCCACGTGACACATCTCTTATTTATAATTTTTTAATAAAAGTACATATTAAGGACTCAATGACTCCAATGACAATACACTAATAAGGACTTCAATGAAAAAGTACTTAAATATGTCCCACTATCTTTACATCATTAAACAAAAATAATTTACCTATTACTCCTTTATGCAAGTGGGATCAAGTAGTACACATTTTATTAAAGTGGGACCCGTTAGTTACCAAGGTAAGAGAGTCCTTATATAATTGTCCGTTCCTTAGCGGGGACTCATTTTTTCTTCCTCCAATGAAGGGTCCTTAACGAGGAGTGGTCCTTGTTAAGTAAGGACCCCCATTGGAGATGCTCTAAGGGATGTCCATTTCCCGATGACAAGATTTAGCACGTGTCTTAAATGAAGCACAGACACTCCTCAGGTTAGGCGTGCTCTGGTGTCGGACACATGTCGTGTCGGAAACCGACACGACACTTGTAACTACACTGAATTATGTAATTTTCTCAAATTATTAGCGATGTCGGCGTGTCCGTGTCGTGTCCGTATCCGTGCTTCATAGGTCTTAACTCTTACACTGTCAGGGTAAATAAATATATACTTGAAAATGCTAATGTTTGATGGATCTCTTTGTTCAAATGATAGGAAAAAGTTGTGCAGCGTACAACACTTAATTTAATAGTGTAAGCCCTTGAAAATCAAGCTATGTTTATTAAATGGTGTGAAAAATGGTTGGTAGGTGGTTTCAAATTTCAATTGCTACCGTCTGTACACACCACAGTTGAATTATTTGGTCAGGGTCAGGACATGTTATAATCAATACTATGCATTATGATGATATGTTTGTTTCCATTCAAGGGGGTAGATTCATTCAACCATGTAAGATTTGACCCGCCATGTCTCAAATCATAGTTTTTTTTTCTGCTTATAAAAAGTGTTTTTAATTTTTTTAAAATTGGCATAATTAATAATTGCTGTGTTGAAAGTATTGAATTTGTAATGTTCATACTGTGTTATATATCACCAGCGTTATATTGGTCCGAGTAGAACGGGATTCGGATCCCTTAAACAAGGTCTTGTGTTAAAATCATGTGAATCGATCTAACCAAAGGTGGCAAACCATATTTCCTACTGGATATTAATCATCATTATAGTGGGTAGATAGTTAACAAATAAAATACTAAGTGATTTAGTTGCCTAAACAACATTCAACTAACACCAAATAACAAAGAAAAAAAATTATATTTTTTGGTTAAATTTTTACTCAATTTACCAATATGTTTGTATTTACTTTACCAAGTGCATTTGTTAAAGAACAAAATATAGTAATTGTGTCTTCGAATGTGTGTAGTCAATGTTTTGAAATTCTAAAAAGTACTCTTTTCAATACAAAATTATTGTATATGGTTCCTTAACAAATGTCTTAAGGGAACTTGTTGGCAATGATCTAGTTTGTAAAATCTTGGCTTGGAAATTCGCATTCATGTTGTGCTTCTAAGTCAAAGTCTAAACTCCATGGGAAGTAGGTGAACCTGTGAGATTTTTCTTTTTGTCCCAATTGAAATAAACAGAATAATTCACCTTTAGTGTTTTTGTGTTTGAATTTAGTAGATCCACCATGACATCAGTAACAGTTATTCAAAACTCTTGATATAACAATTGTTATAGCTTATAATGTTTGGTATTTTTGGTACATAGAGAACTTGATTGGAAAAGGTGGTCATGCTGAAGTATACAAAGGACAGTTATCAGATGGTCAAGTTGTTGCAGTAAAGAGACTAATGAAGAACGACAAGGATTTCGCGGATAGAGCAGGCGATTTCTTAACAGAGCTTGGAATCATTGCACACGTTAATCACCAGAACGCTACACGCCTTATCGGGTTTGGTATCGACCGTGGCCTCTACTTTGTCTTACAATTAGCTCCGTATGGAAGTCTTTCTTCTTTGTTATTTGGTGCGCAGCGCTGCTTCCATCTTACTTCTCCATTTTCTAGACCTTGTTATTTTATATTATCATTGATATAAGTAACACAATTATGTTCAACCTGTTAGGTTCTGAATGCTTAGAGTGGAAGACAAGATACAAGGTGGTTATCGGAGTAGCCGATGGGTTGCATTATCTCCATCAAGATTGTCCCAGACGAATCATTCATAGGGACATCAAAGCCTCAAACATATTACTCAATGATAATTATGAAGCCGAGGTACTTTTAGTAGCACCTTAGTTTTTTTTTTTTTAATGACAAATGTTAGTTATTAACTGTATCTGTAGAACCTTAGTATAATATACATTTCTAATTTCCTTGTGCATCAAACTTCAGATATCAGATTTTGGACTGGCAAAGTGGCTTCCAAATAATTGGGCACACCATGTTGTTTTTCCTATAGAAGGCACATTTGGGTTAGTATTGCAGTCACTTTGACTCTTGTATATTTCTTCTCATTATAACCATTTTCTAAGACATTGGATGTGTCAATGTCTATCCGTAGGTATTTGGCTCCAGAGTACTTTATGCATGGTATTGTGGATGAGAAGACAGATGTATTCGCATTCGGTGTTTTACTACTCGAACTCATAACCGGTCGTCGTGCAGTTGATTCCGATAGTAAGCAAAGTCTTGTGATTTGGGTAAGCAGTACTTAAATATTTATATTATAGCTTCTAGGTGAATGCAATAGGTTGCAATGTTCTGATGAAGTTTGTTTACGATTTAATTTACTTTGAGTGTGACAAGATATGAACATGATATACTATTGTCAGGCTAAGCCACTTCTTGACTCAAAAAATGTGCAAGAGCTAGCAGATCCTAGATTGGAAGAGAAATATGATCCCACTGAAATGAACCGTGCCATGATGACAGCTTCCTTGTGCGTCCACCATTCGTCCTCCAAGCGGCCATTCATGAAACAAGTAAGAAAATAAGCATCGTTTACTATGAAGCACTGACACATACATTGTACACAATACTTACACTAATAATAACTTAAGTAAACAAAAGTGATTAAATGTAAACACATGTGTTTGTGTCTGGAACGTGATTCGTTTCTTTCTGTACTAAAGGTTGCGCAACTACTGAAGGGCGAGGAAGCCTTTATCGATTCCAAACATAATTCAGGTGCTTCAAGATCACTCTCATTAGAGGCATGTGACTTAGAAGATTATACTTGCTCTAGTTACTTGAAGGACCTCAACCGCCATAGGGAATTAGTCATGGAGTGATCCTTTATTAGTCTTTCTTGTGTTCTATGTTCTGCATTTTGAGATATCTTGTGCCTCCCTTTGTATATATATGTGTGTGAAGGGTATGTAATGATCACTGTTGTAGCAGTTTGTGTGTGGCTTAATCTGAAGTCATCGCAGGCTTGTGTTTTTGTTCAAGCTAAGTAGGCTTGTAATCTAGCATGAACCTGTAGGGTGCATCAACAATGTAGTGGATAGAAATGATGCCAGCAGAGTGTTTATTATCTTTTTGACTCAGCAATGCCATTGTTTCCGTCCCAATTTCATCAGTTTCAATCAATTGCTAGGTTCTTGTTTCCATATATAATTGATAGTTAACCACCTTTGTCCGTAGATATGTCGTTGGGGATCTTGTTGTCTTGCATGGATATTGAGTGGTCTTGTCCAATTATGATCAGAAGCATTGTATCATCTTTGAATATCCCTTTGCTTGTGTTATATACAAATGCATTAAGTGGTCTTTGAATGTCACCTACGATAGTTAACTATTAATTCCAGAGAGAAAATGCATTTCAAGCAAGAATGCAGACATCTAAGAATCATATGACATGACGACAAAAGATTGCTAGGTGTTTTAACAAACTTCTAGGCCATAACTACTATCTATATAGACATAGCTAACATTCTATATCAAAACATCATCAAAACAAACCTAATGCTATAAGCAACTTCATTTGACATCATCCACATCCAAACAATCAAGGATAAAATTTGTAGGGTTGTGATACTGTGTGGCCCCTCCGAGGAACGAAGCGTGCTGTGTGTGGCAAGTCTTGGATATAGTATGGATAATCCTTAAATGGAGATATGCCTATGAAATGCTCCATAACACTGGTCTGAAAAAACAAACACAATTATAATGATATCCAAAAATAAATTATTAAATTACAATCAACTTGTACGCACCAAGTCCTATGGTTATCTTTATCCTCCTCCCTCCCAGATATATTTTCCAAGTTAGTTTCCTTGGTGAGGTGTTCCTCAATTATCTCCTTCAACCATGAAAAACCAATATGAGCACCAAAGTGTTTCTCGCATTCCTCGACCTTAGAATTATGGAAAATAGCAAGCAACTCGATCATCAGTTCAACACCTTGGTCTTCAGATACTCATCTGGGTGTGTAAGTGCAACTATATTCTTTTTATGCCCTTTGCATCGGAGTACACACTCGTGACTTTGAAATACAATAAAAAAAGTTAAATAAATATAAACCAAAATAAACACTTGAGTTATAAACTACTGTAATTATATTTACATCAACGTTCGTCCAAAGCCTCCTGGCAACATGATTTGCGAAAGACGACAACATAGATAAATCTAAATAGCCATCGGAAAAATCAACAGGTGCTAGTGGGTCAAGGTGGTTTGGTGGTGGCTGAATTGATGGTGATGGAGCCTCATGCTACTTGTCATCGGCATGAACCTCCTCATATTGTTGCCCATGGTCATAGTGTTGCTCTGGCTCATAGTACTACTGTTGAGGCTCCTATGTAGGGTCAACCACCTGTGATAGACCCGTCTGTGATGTTCCCACCCTGTCAGCGTTCCTACGCCTCCGTACCGGTTTATGAAGAGGGTTCACCACCACTCCCTCTCTACATGCGATGTTGGTCTGTGTCGGCATGCGTAGCCTGAGTCTATCTTTGATGTCGGCCATATCTAAACAACAAACAACATAAAAAAATCAATGAAAATTCATTGAGGCATTTCATCTAACACTTGAAACGCAAAGTATACATACTTTGTTCATTGTGTAATTTCAGTTGTTAAACTATCACTTTGCAGTTAAACATAGTTGAAACAATATTCACAGTGCAAACAAGCAAGCATTTGATCATAAACATTCAAATAAGTCATCAATTTCCTGAACCCTAAACAATAACGTGTGAACATTTTTTTTTTAAACCTAACGTATAAAATTAAGAATATGAATGCTAATGGATTATGATCACTTATTTGTTATTAGATTGATGTGTTGCTTGAATTTCAAGAAATTGGATGGAGATCAGTTTGGAGGGAGTTTGGAAGAAATTGAAAAGTGGGAGTTAGATGTTTTGTTTAAGAATATGACTCGAACACAATGAGAGTTAGTTGTCGTTGACTTTGATCGAACGACAGTTAACTACCATTGACAACGAATAGTAGTTAATTATAGTTTAGTGCACTTGGTTGTCCTTATTGTTACAAAAATACATTTATTGTTCCTTAACTTTATTTTAGGTAACACTTCGGTTCTTTACCCTTTTATTATTGAATTTTTGTCCTTTTGGTTTATTTGCATAAGAATTTTCATCCTTCAAATCTAAGGTTTTATTTTCTTATGGCCTCTCAATCTTCAAATATATGGTTATTCACTTATGTTTGTATATGAATCTTAGCTTGGAAGCGTAATGAACAAAAAGAGAAAAATTGTTAAGCAAGAAAGATAAATGATCAAATTATTACCTGATTAAGGGACTACGTGTGTAATTTTGCCTATTGTTTTTCTTCTTTTGCTAAGAGGTTTTTTTTTTATTATTAAAAAAGGTTAAATAATTTAATGAAAAAATAAAAAGAATAATGTAAGACTCGATTTTAAATTATTGTACCAAACATAAATACAAAAATAATGTATTTTTAACCTAGGACCTATTTTGGTAATGTATTCAAAAACAATTTTGATTTAAACTATCAAAACAACATTAGTTTGTAAGACTCAATTTTAAATTAATGCACCAAACATAAACCAATTAACATTCAACTTATTTTTAACTACAATCAATTATATCAAAATTCATTTTATCATAATCAATTATCGTCACCGCAAAACCAAACATATATTTAATCTCTTAATCAAAATAATGGATCTTGTTATAATTTCCCAATGATTTTAAAAGGGAGGAACTTTGAGAATTGTATTCTTTTAGGCCTATAAACTTTGACAATTTCTTATCTGATCCTCAATGTTTCTCATGCACACTCTAAAATTCTAAAACTATCATCCGATGTTCGGATTCTGAAATCTAAATGGGGTCTTTCGACCATTTTCAAAGTGCAAAACATCAGATTTTAGAAGACATTTTCAGAATTTTAGATGGTGCGCTAGAAACATAGGGATGTGACAAGAAATTCTCTTAAACTTTAACCATCAACGCTTCAAATAATGAAGCCCAATACTTCAAAAAACTAGACTTGATGAATGTTTACCTGTTGCTAGGGGTGTACTTCATGCAAGAAATTTGGAATAATTTATACATTTAAATTCGAATCTAACTTGGATGAATGAATAATTAAAATGATTTAATAAGGTTGTCTATGCGTCATCTGAATGACTTGCTCTAAGTAGAAGCAACCCATTAGATCAAATCCAAGTAATATAGAATCTGACGTCCCCAAGAACCGGGTTAATCAAAATCTGGTAAAATAGATTAGTAAAATAATTTATTGTTCTTTTCTCCTTTAAGTCACCACTTTTATTTTTCTTGATCTACCAAAGAGAGATGCGTTAAAATCAATTTTGACTTGAAACCACCCCTAAAATTGTTTTTCTTTCTATTTAGTTAAATAAGTAACTTTTACATATTTTGTGTCTTTGGCATCGTCAACGTTGTAGATCCAAAAATATAAGTATTTCAAACATGGATGATGTGAATTTGTTTGCAAATTCATTCTTTTCGTTTGTAGCGACTTTAAATTTGTATTGTAACGATATGAATGAATATCATTTATTATTATAAAATAATAATAACTACGGTTATTTTGCTAAAGAATATATTTACTTTTTTAATTTTTTTTTTTTGAAGAGGCTAAAATGAAATATATTACCACATGAAAGCATTATTTCCGGCACAAAGTGTACCAAGGAAGAACAGCAAGGTCTGATCAATAGTTACATAGGGAAACAAAAACAGGAAAAGAAATACAAATGGAAAGAAACTATTAGCCTATGCCCAACATGGTGAACGGACTAAGCCACCAGCCATGAAAATTGAAGGGAAGAGTAATGTACTTCGGCTTCAACCACATATAGGAGATGGACTTAATCCTATCAACCATCTGAAAAGCGGGGCTTTCTTTGCCTTTAAACAACCTGTTGTTTCTTTCCTTCCAAATTTCCCAAACAGTTGCATACCATATAACCTGTAAAATTGAGCGCCGCTTCTTTCCAATCCCACCACTAAAACCAAACTGATGAAAATGATCAGGCACATAAAAAGGGTTGGTCACTAAGACACCAATCCAACTATAAATCAAGTGCCAAACTGAACCAAAAATATTACAATGTAAAAATAAATGAGAAGACGATTCGACAAAGTCACACCCTGCCACACACGTCCTAGAATCATGGGTTAATGACACCTCATCGGAGGAGATTGTCCTTTGTATGCAATCTATCCCGAAACAAACGCCAAGCAAACACCACCACCTTGAGAGGCACATCCTTATGCCATATAGAAGAAACATCAACTGGTAACTCAACCTGTGGTTGAATAGTAAGAAAATTATACAGACTACGAACAGTGAAGGTATTTGAGTTCTCCAAAGTCCAAAGCCATCTGTCTTCCCTATTGACCTGCAGTGTAACATTAGCAAGCAGTAAAATGAATTCCCCCACCATCTCCTCCTCCCAGGCGAACAACCTCCGCCTCCACCTCCGC
>Ga0315914_1002396_pt1 | contig 28711 bp, 13 predicted proteins | sample MpolenodulesMG_FD_203920 | JGI IMG/M metagenome (GOLD analysis project Ga0315914, IMG submission 203920) | Medicago polymorpha root nodule microbial communities from Los Angeles, California, United States - elongated nodules | ecosystem: Host-associated > Plants > Roots > Nodule | place: USA...
TAGTTTTTTTCTTAGGGGGCCAAAATCGCAACTTTGGGAAAATTAGGGGGTTAAAACTGCAATTAAGTCTTGTTGATTTGACATACATTCAAGGTCAAAAGTTGTGAGTAAGGTGGTGGTGGTTGAGGGATAAGCCTTCTACTAACAAACTATGAAAATAGATGCACTATGAATTTTCCATTTTGCCCTTGGGAGGGGCATTTTTGTAATTTCCTAATTTGTGGGATGTGGCACTCACCTTTTTTATGGCATATTTCCCATTTTACCCCTCACCAATTTTTTTAATTATTTTCTAATTTTTAATAACTTTTAACTATTTTCTAATTTTTGTGTTTTTAATTATTTTTCAATTTTTTCACTCAAATTGAGTTCCTTTAACATTGCCGTTGTGGAAGATTAAGGTATCGTTTGACCCGACTTTTTTCCAACCTCTCTACATTTTTAAGGAGAAGTTAGGTCAAACACAGTATCAATTATTTTAATTTCAATATTGTTTAATCATCACAATCTCACAAATATTTTTATTCACGCTGTCATTTAATGATACCAAATAATTTTATTTCCTTTCTTCAACCCCGTGAAAATATACACACACACACATTAACGTTTAGAGCAATATTTTTATGTCCGTCTGTTTGTGTTTTTGTTACACTGTGTATATAATTTTTTTTAGTGTTGCTTGGTTGAGTGCTACCTCACCGGTTTTTTTTTTTTTTAACTATTTTCCAATTTTTATATTTTTAAAAACTTTTAAGTATTTTTCAATTTTTTTATTTTAACTGTTTTCCAATTTTTTTCTCCCAAATTCAGTTTCTTCTACACTGCCGTTGTGGGAGATTAAGATACCGTTTGACCCAGTTTTTTTTTTCTACTTCTCTACATTTTTAAGGAGAAGTTAGGCCAAATACAATATCAATTAAGTACTTACTAAAAAATGTACTTTTTTAATGCATAAAATTGAATGGAATTGGCTTTGGCCAAAAGTTGTTGAATGCTACTTCAAAAAATTACTTCTCGACTTCACAAGCATCTCTCTTAAATTCACGTTGGGAACCTTTTCTTTTATTTTCTAATATTATATTACAATATGTTTTTTTCTTCCATTTAATTTTTTTTAAGCGTTCCATTTAAATTTTTTTAAGGAGGTTCCATTTAATTTTATTACCTTTTTACCACTTATATATTTAATTTAAATATCATTTAATCATCACAATCTCACAAATATTTTTATTCCCGCTATCATTTAATGATACCAAATATTTTTACTTTCTTTCTTCAACCTCGCAAATACACACACACATATTAGCGTTTAGAGTAATACTTTATGTCTCTCTGTTTTTTTGTTACGCTAATGCGTATAATTTTTTTTTACGTTGCATAATGCATATGATTATTTTTATAAAATTTTGATTTTAATTAAAAGTAAAATTGTAGATGTCTTTTCTTCAAAAAAGGTATAGATGCCTAACAAAATTATACTTATCTTTTATATATATATATATTGCACCTTTATATTGTAACAAACTACGCATATGTTTTTCTTATTCAAAAAAACTAAACATTGCTAAATAGAAAATGTATTATTTTCTATTTTGTCAGCATCATATGATAGAATTTTGTATAAGTTTGATAATGACCTGAAAGATGTTTTTCCTTATGTAGTGAGAATATATCTAATATTAGAAAAAATCAAAATAACAATATGATAAATGATCATATAGTACTTCAATTATACTTAATTTATTTTTAAAAACATTTTATGGTGGTTATAGTTTAAAAATGAAAAGTCATCCTCTCCTGTCGAAAATCATCCACCCAAATGTACCCTAAAGGTGATTGCTCTTCTGACCTCTTGAAAATACAAAATCACAACATCATATATCTTTCGGTAGTGTATTTTATTTGAAACTAGCGTATTTTGAGTATACAAGGAGTGGAGGTGAGCAATCACCAAATGTAAATACCATAGGAAGATTTTTCCAACTATTGTTAAGAAGATAATTGGAAGCAACTTTTGGCGAGAAATTTGTTCTTGAAAAAAATTGTTTGGAAATTTGTAGGTTTAGGTAAATGTAGGGAGCACCAATAGACTAATGATCTATGATCAACAAGAGACCAGAAGATCACATTTCACTCAAAATTTTAAGGCATCAAAGATACGAGTCACGTATCTTATCTCATATACAAAATATTTTGTATGTTTGTGTAAATTCACTTAAATTCCAACAAAATTTTCTCGTGAGATATAAAAGAGATATGTCATCATTAGAACTCTTTCAACTATATAGTACACGCTTTCAACTATGTAGTACTCATGTGGAAGATTTTTCCTAGAGATTGTCCATGTATTATCATATTGGTTTCGTGGACTGGTTTGCTTGGAAATTATATTGTTGATTATAAGGAGAGAAAAAATTGCACACCTCTTAAAAAAAATAGTAAGTGTCATTTAATTTTTTTCGAAGTGATAAAAAAATCTAATTGAAATTTTCAAATTATTCCTCATAAGAATTTAAAACATGAAAATAAAATGTTTATTGACCAACTGTTCACATTTAGCATCATCAGACCAACATTTCTCAAATCTGAACATGTCAGGCTTCCTTCCATGAGTGACATATTTTGAGTCTTCCAGATTAATCGTGATGGTATCTGATCAGACCCATATTGGGGAAGGTGAATTACCTCTATCAGAAAGAATTTGTTGAAGAAATCTTATGTAGTCAGGGCCCTGTCAAAACGGCATTGGATATGCTCTATCCCCGATTTACCATTAATCCAAGTGAAAGGATGACCCTGGAAACCCAGATCATTAAGTCCATAATCATTAACCACGACTCTCCCAAGGCTCATTTGATTGAAGCTCCTCATATTGCCTCATTTTTTTTTCTCAATTTCTACAAAAATGTCATTGAGTTCGCCCAAACAAACCCACTTCCCATTCGTACCAACACTTATATTTTTAATCAACTCCTATGTTTTCTTTTTATTACATTTCTTCGGGTGCCTATAAATACTAGAGAAATACCATGGTATACCACATTCCTCATCCCCGACAGTGCTAAAAATATGGATGAGAAACTAAGAGACATTTGTAACATTTTTGCTCTCATTCCACACGCTAAACCTCCAAAGTGCTCCCTCTCTTGCCCAACACACGATACAAACAATCCAAAATTAAAACCACGACCAATTTGAAGTCTATTCACTTCACCTTTCTTTAACCTAGTCTCCATTAGAAAAACTAGGTGGGGATTTCCAATATGGGTGATCCTTAACAAGGATCGAACTACCTGAGGGTTCCCCCAACCCCGATAGTTCCAACTGAGCATCTTCATTGGACCTGGTGGTGTTAGTCATCCAACACCATCTCAACTTTTTGTGAATCTAAATCAATCATTTCCACATCATGCTTTTTTTTCTTCTCACCCTCATGATTTTCTTAATGTTGCCTTCTGATTCATCACCTTCATTAATTGGCTCTTGCCAATTTCTTTCACCAACAATTCTTCTCCTTTGATAATTTTTGTTTTCCAGAGCTAGTTTGATGAACCCATCCTCTATTGTTTTTTACATTTTCCTCAATATTTGATTTGCTAGTGTCAAACTTTTTTTAAAAGGATTGTTGCACCCAGAGATTCTGCCACTCTCTCAACCTCATGATTCATAAACTGGTTGGCTGTAATAACACTTTCAAGTTATTTTCGGGAGTTCAACTTCTCCTTGCTTTGGTTTACTTCAATTTTTTCCTCCTTGCCATTTACAGTTGTCTTACATTTGCTGTGGTTGAAAGATGACACAAACAAGTTTTTACTACACCCAAAGCTACTTTCTTTTTTTTGTTTATCATATATCTTTGGTGAAGGGGACGCCCTAAGCCATGGGCAAAATGATAGCTCATTTTCCTCTATATCTCCATACCATTTTTGCCTTTTTCTCCCAGTTCATCACATTCATTTAATTAACGACATATCCTACCACAGACAAATGCAGAATGTAGGGAACCTCTTACACTTAAAGAAAACATGCATAACTTTGCCTTGGTACCTCACCACAACACCCCTCTTCAATGATATTTGTACAATTATTGGGTGACAACTCTTGTGAGAACCTTCTTTTTCTCTCTTCTTATTGATCAACAACGACAAAGAGAGAAAAAGGAAGAAATGGAGTAAGCAAATGATGTTAGTATGAAAGAAAATTTTGTGCAAAGTTTGTCACAAAATATTTGGACAAATATCATTTCTCTTTAACATATTCTTAAAGATCATGAAGATACTAAGAAGCTTTGGCCCGTGATCATGAAAGAAAAAAATTGGAATAAGTTCTTTAGTCTCATCTTATTTGCTTGGATTGAGTGGAACTTGACGTGTAAGGAAATTGGTAATATACCTTGGGATTTGTCTATCTTCTTTGGAGTCATGGTGTGGGCTCTTTGGAAGTACAAAAACATGCTTATATTTTCTCATCGATCAATATGGGAGATAAGCTCTCAAACTCAGTAAACAATATTGTTCTTGATATTATGGTTGAATGTCAATAATCCAAGGAATCAACATTGCACACCAGAAGCATAATTGGGTATGTCCTCCACATAGGTGCCTCAAACTCAATGTTGATGTGTCATATTTTACCACCATTGAAAACTCGGCTTGTGGGGGGATCATTCGTGATAAACATGATAAATTTTTGTTTGATTTATGCGTAAAATTACTTTTTCAAATACTCTTGCAACTGAACGGTGGCCAACTCTATCTGACCTTCAGCTTGTTCAATCCAAACATCTGCAACATGTGTTAATTCAATTTGATTTCAAAATATCAATGTATATCATTCAATGTGGTTATACTAACATTTCTTATATGCAACATGTACTTGATGATATCCCTTACATTCTTCAAACTTCTGATATGCACCTTAAGCTATATCATATTGACCAAAAAGCAAATAAATGTGTAGACTATAAACCTTCTTGCACATCGAACTCATTCTACTTCTTTTGACTTAGCTGGATTTTTTTTCCCTTTATAGGACATTCTCATATGTAGTGATTTCCCTTGTATGAATTCCACCAATTTAAGTAGTTAATACAATTCCATTATGAGCAAAAATAAAAATAAAAATAAAAACAGTCAAGTGACCTATTTATAATCCTTAATGTATAAAATATGTCTTTAAATTTGTTTTCAAGTTATGTTAACATATCCAAAAATATTTGGACGAGATGATAAATAATCTCTTTCATCTCAATCAAAAGTCTAGATTAAAATTCAATCATAAAAATACAATGTGTTAAATCACTTAAAAGATTGCAATTGCACACATAAAATACTCATTTAGAAAAAGATAAGTTCACATTTTTTATCTCCTAAAACCGTTAACTCGACCTTTTTAAAATTATTATGAGTTTAGACAATTAAGTAAAACGCATTGAATGTAATTTTTATTTCCACTAACATTAAAATAGTCATATTTTCTACCAGATAATTCAATTATATATGGTTCTTTTGTTTGAAACTGCTATAGTACTAAATTGGATTTCCCTAAAAAAAAAAGTATTAAATTGGATTGGATAGCGGTGCACTCAGGATAATGGTTAAAGAATCTATAAATAGAAATTATGTATTGAAAATATAAAATGTTAATTTTGATAAAATAATTATTACACAACTTTTTTATAAAAACTTATTTGTTTTAAAAGCTTAATCAATGTCTTTAGGACACTAGTTAACATTTTCCTTTGTTCATTTTTGCCTGATTGGATGTGCGAAAATATGTAGTTTAATGTCTTTTAAAAATAAATAAAAATTGAGTATAAGACTTCTTCTGGATTTCCCTAAAAAAAAGTACTAAATTGGATTGGATAGCGGTGCACTCAGGATAATGGTTAAAGAATCTATAAATAAAAATTATGTATTGAAAATATAAAATGCTAATTTTGATAAAATAATGATTACACAACTTTTTCATAAAAACTTATTTGTTTTAAAACCTTAATCAATGTCTTTAGGACACTGGTTAACATTTTCCTTTGTTCATTTTTGTCTGATTGGATGTGCGAAAATATGTAGTTTAATGTCTTTTAAAAATAAATAAAAATTGAGTATAAGACTTCTTCTGGGGTAACACTTTGGCGATATTGGAGTGTTAATGTCATGTGATATTGGCCAACCACGATGTCACAAGTGTGCAAAATGACAAAAAACCATAATTTTCTTCTCTCACTAACAAGTATATTTTGTCATTTTGCACACTTGTGATATTGCGTTTGGCCAATATCGCATGACATTGGTATCCGAATGTCACCAAAGTGCTACCCATCTTATGACATTATATATCTTCTTATCGATCAATCTTAGCGAAAAATTTGATCATACCGTCCACTCCTGAGGACCATGTTTAAAGCCAATTTTTTTTTCCGACATTATATTTACTTTAAACAAATCAATGATAGAGACAGACTGATATACATATAATAAGGAGTAGTGAAATTGGTTAACACAACACAAGTAAAGTAAGCATGCCCCATAATACCCTTTTGATATGAGTATTTGACTTTGTGTAGCTATAATTAAAACAAAGTTGAGATTGTCCATTACGTTATGTACAAACCATGATGTTTATGCTGTAAAATAAAATAAAATACACGATCAAATGTTAGACCCCATGAAGACACAAAAATACACAAAGGGGCCATAATAAACCATCCCTATTAGACTATGACTTAAAATAAGACCCCACCGACTCGTTACATGTCTCAATTACATAAGGCAAAGACATAAATTTCACCTATAAATGATTATTTAGAAAACTATTCATTATTAAATTGCCACAGACAGCTATTGTGAGGTGGGTCATGGCAAAGGGAAGTTCACATTCAAAATGTCCATATCCTTTCTTGTGTTATTTCTTGACTTCTTGGAAGGATTCATTTGGTTCACATTCTCATGTCTTTATTGGGTTCTCTCCATTTGGACTTAATATTGTGTAGTCACTTCTCCCTGATTTTGTTGTCTAGTTACTTGTATATTCCAATCCAATGAACTTCAAGGTTTATTTCGTTTTTGAGATCTAGCAAATTGTCAATAGAAAATTGATCATTTTTAGTGGTATCACGAATATTTCTTATGGATGGATAGCCGAATAACTTATCCATATATGATATTTGATTAATGTTAGTTCAATTTGTCAATGTGAAATGTCAAATATGTCAAATGTGTTGGAATTTCTCAAGATGCATTTTTTTAAAGAAAAAGGAGTAAGCCCTATACAGAAAAAGGAATTTCTCCTAGGTGATGGGATACCTCGTTGACTTTGTAGCTGTGCAATAGCTTCTCCCTTACATTTACAACAATCCCAAATGTGTCGATGTGGAGTTGTGGCGCATTTTTTACTCCTATTCTTTTTTAATCTTTATTTACTCCCATAAGCAATACCATCATTTGCTACTCCCACGATGGACCATGGTGTTCTTGACGACCTAAACATATGATGTTCTCTTCACTTCAAGTGCTCCTCGCATATGATTGTACGCTCCTTCTTCAAACATGGGGTGTACCTACAAAATGCACTTTAATGCCAAAGTAAAACGAATGTGCTAGAAGGTAGCAAATGAGTGAGTTAATTGCGATGATCATACCTAGGGGACACACCCGTTATTTAAATTGTGGGTTTGAAGTGATGCAATCCCAATTGTTGTTATCATTACTCCTTAGTTTGTATCGAATAAGTCTAGATTGTTATAGAAATTGAATTTGAGATAAATGATGGTACCTATCTGATTTGAATATCACTGCTTATAGAATTCCGATGTGGAATTGTATTGTCAGTATGACGTCAGAGGTAGATTACCGTGCTACATCATCTGTTATGTCGAGACGAGCACCTCGAGTACTCTTATGGGCTGTTTGTTTTGGGTGATAGGATAAGGAAAGATTGATGAAAGGATAGAAAGTAGATGGATCGACAATCTTTCCATCCTTTGGTTGCATTCTCAGCAAGGAAAGAAAGTTGTTATTTGATGGGTCCCGCGTCCAAAACCTTTCCCCCGGATTTGCGAAGAAAGCCTGGGTGCATATTTACTTGCTCAAATTTACAAAATAACCCTCATCTTTGAAGACTATTTTTTATTACATGTGTACCTTACATCAATTCAAGTGCTTCTCACGTGACATGGCTTCAGGCTTTCATATATATATATATATAAAAAGGCATCACACTATTGTCAATTTTTTTTAAATGACATAATTTTTATTTTTTATTCTACTTTTTTATACTAATTTTTAATATAAGGGCCTTTATGTCATTTAATAAAACCATAACTTTCTTTCCTCTCATTTTCTTTTCACTTTCACTAATACCAAACAACTAAAAAATCATCACACTTTCCACTCACTTTCATTCCTTCATCAATCTTTCCTCATACAATCTATCCTTCCTCTTTCTTCTCTCATCCAAACAAAGCCTTAGTGTTGGACCTCACTCTTGGATCAATATGATATTTTCAAAGTATACTTCCTCGATATATGATCGAGTTGGATCTTTCAGATCCATAACATAATGTGGTTTAGAAATGTGTTATTTTATTAAAAGAAATTGCACAAACGAGTGAGAAGAAAGAAAACTAAAGAGTTTTATCGACAACTTTAAAATAAATATTATTTTACTTTTTAAAAAGTTAAATGCATGACTTTTAAGATATATATTTTCATATCGAATTCTTTAACCTATGTCCTTACTCTTTAAGGACACATGTTAATATTTGAAGAAGAAAAAAAACATAATAAAACAAACTAAAATTCTATATTTTTTTGGTAAAAAGATTTATCTGGTGTGCTTTTAACATATTTTTTTTAATAAAAAGATTTATCTGGTGTACTTTGTAACGGTTTGTACTTTAGCATATACATTTTTTTTTTTGAAAAGAGCATACACATGTGATGTCAATTATTTTACGGTAGATTTTTAAATAATTGAAATTGAATAGAATTAAACCATTTTTAAGCTATCATATAAATTTTGTTCAAAAATTGAAACCGTACAATTTTCTAACTGCCAATTTCTATGATAATTTTTTTTTTTAAAACATAGGACTGGATATAAACTTAATTTTGAATTTGATATTAACATAGGAAATTTTGGCTAAATAGTGTTGTGAAAGTGACTCAAAATTGAAGAAATTAGGTTTCTGGAAACTGCCAATTCGGGGTCCGAATGGTGCTGTCCGGGGCCCGAATTGACACCGGTTTTTTCAGCCTGGCACGCGTGAAAAATCGGCGCCCGAATAGAGGAATTTGGGGCCCGAATTGTCGCATCAGCATATTTTAGAAACGTATTTTTGGGCCAAATTTGTTTCAGTTTTATGGGAGATACTTTTACTATAAATATAGACTTTGGTATCTGAGTAAACCTTGAGATAGAGGAGGCTGAAACAAAGGTTTAGAAAGGCAACAACAAAACGAAGGTTTGTATAGAGTTTGTCTCTTGACAACAAATACTAGGGTTTGAGGGTTGATTCACCTTGGGAAACACTATTAGGATTGAGTCTCTTGATCACAGGAAAAGATTGGAGCTTTGGATAGAATTAAGCGGGAGACTTATTCTTGTAACTCATTGATATCTCTTTTGTAAAGTTACTCATCATTATAGTGAAACGAAGGACTGCTCTCTCCCCGAGTAACACTTGGTTGACATAGAGTTGGATGACATTGGTGACATTGACCAATCACAATGTCACAATGCTTGTGAAAGAGAGAGAAACACAAGCACTGTGACATTGTGATTGGTCAATGTCACCCAACTCTATGTCACCCAAGTATTATCCCTCTCTCCTCCAGACTAGGTCAATTTGGACCGAACTGAGTAAAGTGATTCTTTTGTGTTCTCTTTTTTCTTTCTCTCACTGTTTTCTACTTTTGGCTTGTGTTTATAATTGTTTCATACACTTTATTTTGATTGCTTGATTATCAGTTGCTTCACACATCAAGTTTGTTATTGGTGTAATTTTTCATCGAATTCTCAACAAATAGTAAATACTTAAGAGAAGGAGTGAGCAAATAATAGTATAACAAAATACAACGCATTTAAGCAAAATTTAAATGTCTATAGCAGTGTAAGTTTTTCAGAGAACATGTGCTATGTTCCTATCCTAAACTCAGAAAGAAACCAAAAGAATGGTAAAGATGGGAAAGAATTTATATAAGTTGGGTGAGATGCCCCAAAATGGAAAACGACATGTCAATGGATTTGTTAAACCAAAACGATCAAAGAATATTATTATCTATTTTTCATTTAAAAATCTTAAGAAAAACAAAAGAACTTGATTGCAAATGCAATCTTGACCGTATGATGGTAGGAAAATCCAAGGGTCAACCGTATTATAAGGATTAATGGGACCCACAATTGTACTTAGTGTATAGATTTTACAGTGTAACTGTAAAGTAACTGCGTCAACCCAACAAATAACAAAGTTATGAAAAGTGTGCTGAGGTTAAGAGCAGTGGAAAAGGCAACGACTTCTTTGAATGACCTAAACACCCTTTACTTCACTTACTTTGTGTTGAAATATTCAATTAGCACGCTCCCTTTTATGCATGTGACTCCACGCACATGTAATAATGTCATTTTTTTTCTTCATTCAAATAGACTCACATAAATATTAAAAAAATGAGGAATTCCAAGTTTGAACTTTGACAATCATAAACCAATGTTCATAGAACTATCAATTTAGTTGCACTTGCGAGTCTGTGGTTTTGTATTTATGTGAGTCATTCGTTTTAAGCAGTGCGGTTTATATCAGATTGAGAGAAAAAGTCATTCGTTCTAGAAATAAATTATATGTGGTTCAACTTTAAATGACTAATTTAATTAATTTTTACCCAATCCAATTTAATGCAATTTAATTTATTTTGGATTTGGACATTCAAATTACAAATCGTAATTTTTTTTTATTTAAATGGGTTTTTTTTACAAGTAAAAAAGGATTATATTAACAATAACAGAGAGTCCTTAACAGTACAAGGTGTGCCAAGAAGAATCTCAAAAGTTTACAGCCAAACAATAGTAATCAAAGAAAATAAAAATAAGTTAGTTGAATCCCATACAAACAAAAAGACTCGACCACCAAATATGAAAGTTTGAACCAAGATTGACATTATAAGCTTTCAGCCACCAAAAAGAATGTGACTTTCTCTCAAAAAAAAGAAAGAATGTGACTTGACTTTTTATAGCAGCTGATAAATTGTATTTTCCTTATTTTTGAAAACACTATTATTTCGTTCATTCTACAAGACCCAGACACAATAACCAAATAATATGCATGAAAGAACGACGTGTTCGCGAGCCACCAGAGGAGTCAACAAACTGAACAAAATGATCCAAAAGAGAGTTCGAATCGGCTGATGAGATGTCAATCCAAGACCTAACCAAGCTTCAAAGAGGGCAAAACACGGACATGAGAGAAACAAATGGTGAGCCGTCTCTAAAGCCTATGCAACCAGTAACACATAACTGAGAGTCATGAAAAATAATGTCACACATCACCAAATTATCTTTAGTCAGTAGCCTGTCCCGAAGAAGTCTCCAGGCCAAAATAGAAACCTTCAGAGGAACCTGTTTGTGTCAAATGAGATCTGAGGTAACTGCAACATTATAAGACACTTGGCTAATGGGCAATTTATGTGCACCCTTTACTAGTAGCCACCGCAATGATCGTACATCCATTGCCACTAATATGTAAAATTTAACTGCAAAGAAATATCATGAAGTAAACTCTTACACTCCCCTGCCCATAACTGATGGCACCACTGCCAAACCGCCTCTCCTTCCTTCCACCCTAAACCACACACATCCGCTATCGTACTCAACTTATTCTCTGACAAGTCGAATAGGCGGCTAAACTTCACACAAAAGGAACTCATCCTAACCACGAGTTCGTCCATAAAAAATATCTACACCATTACCAACTCTTCTCTTATTTATACGAGTATTGTTAACAAGTGTTCCCGAAACACTTTTTAAGCATACTAAAACAAGCAATTATTTTTTAAAAAAGTTAAATATTTTGATTTTCAGTACATTAAATACACACATTTTCATATACAAACAAGTAATATATTAATGCAATATAGCTTACCAGTAAAAAAATATGTGTACAATTTGATTTGGTTTTGAAAAATCTATCCAAAATTCAACCTAATTAGTTTTCACAAAGGAACATCTAAACTCTTAAAAACATATTTGATTTTGCATGGTTTTTCGGTTTTTTGAATAAATTTGCAATTTTAATTTGAATCGGTTTAAATTTAAACAACGTATAATAATTTGTAACATCGTTAGTTTAATGAAGCGTTTTGCAATGAAGTGGCACGTATAATAAATAGTTAGTTTTGTAGTGTCAAAACAATCAAATATCAAAGTCCCTTTCAACTTGGAAATGAATAGTATATTATGAGTTTAATATATATTATGAACCTATAAGATCAATCTAACTAAAGTCCAATGATTGTCAAGCGGTGGTCCAATTATTAATTTTTTTAATAAAAACTAGTTAGTCAAGATGTACACCTTCACAAGCTTTGTTAATAAAATGACAACAATATTTCACAATATTACAAATGTAGTTATTTTTTTATATAATTATCGTCATGTTACGTGACCCGTGCAAATGAAAAGGTCTTTTATTAGTTATATATATTTTTATAAGTTAGTGACTAAAAGTTCACTTTTAAGATGAATAAGAAGAGAATCTAAAGTTCAAATCCTGACTTTACATATAAAATACAATATTTTTACCAACTAAACTAAACTCACGATTACTCATACATTATACTTTGTCGTAACTGTGTCGTGACAATAAGTTACAAAATAAACATTTTTGACAATCGATAAGTTACAAAATAATATTATATAATAAATCACAAAATATAATATCATTTGTATTATTCTTTTAAAAAAAATTATGTGCATATTTTTTTATGAAATAATATTTTCTAAAACACCAAAGCCGATAAATAACTCTTTAATTTACAAAAATGAATATGAATTTACTGATCTAGAAATCAAATGTATCAAAATGAATGTCCCAAAAAGTTGTCTATTATATTTATTTTTTGTGTTAAACATTTAGTTTCTATTTGGTGGAGCTAGTTAACAACTTGAGTCCAACTTTGTTAAATATTGTGTTTTTCTACCCATAAAAATAAATAAAAGTTATTTTGTTTTCTAGGATTAAACACCTTTCCTTTTCCCATTTACCAAAAATAATATTTCCTTCTATAATTTCCCGTGTATTCCTGTTTCTATTCACATTAGTAATTACCAAAAGAACTAAAAAAGTATATTTTTTAAACACAAATTGTACATGAAATTCCTTTATTTACATTGCTTGATCATTCATTTTTCTTCCACATTTCCTTTCTCTTCAATTAGGTAATAAAGAAAGGAAAAATTATAAATAAAATAATTTAAATAAATGATCTAACTAGAATAAAAAGCTACATAAAGAATATAAAGCTACATAACGCCGGTTTTTTTTAACTCATAAAAAAATGCTTATGTGAATTTTGGCGCGTGAAGATACGGTATTAAGAAAAAGAACGTGTTGATGCGCTGTGTTTACAGAAAGCTGCACTGCAGGGGACACTCTTCATAACTTAAATATGCGTCGCGACAACATTCAATTATATATATTTTTTCTCTGTTTTTTATTTTTACACTTAATACAATTATTTTTTGAGAAGTAATATTTGAATAAACTTTTTTTTTATTTATAATTTTTGTGACAATTTTCTTTTTTATATTTACATTATGTTTTCACCTTCTTTATTGTTTTGGTTTTTGTGTTAATATCTCCTTTTTTTTTTAAATTTTTTATTGTCTTCAAAGTTATCATATAAATAGATGTGTCAATAACATAACTCTTATTTTTTTATCTGTCGCAGTTTTATAGCAACTCAGTTTAATCTAGATAAAAAAATTATTCTTAATTTAACTCTCTTACATTATCATACCGGATACAAAATAGTTTGTTACTTCGTTATAGTTTGTGTGAATTCAATATCTTTAGTATGAACTGAATAGTCGTTAAACCAGGTAAAACTTTTTTTTGACTTTAACTCTGTGGTTTTTAGAAAATATGCACACGAATTATCGAAATTCGATCGAGAAGTAAATAAAATTTTAATAATTATTTCATCAAAAAATTGAATTGAGTTTATTCTGAACAATTTATGGTTTAATAGGTAGAACATACTATCATATTTTAATTTGATATTATTTTTAGTCAAGATTAAATTAAATTACAAAAGATTGTGAGGACCAAAGTGAATCTTAATTATTTTATTTACAAAAAGATGAATCTTAATTCTTAACTATTATTTTTAGGGTTAATTAAGTTTTTAGTCCCTATAAATATTCACAGTTTTGTTTTTAGTCCCTACAAAATAAAATCACACTTTTTAGTCCCTACAAAATTTTTCATCAGCATTTTTAGTCCTTATAAAATTTTTCATCAACACTTTTAGTGCTTGTCAAAAATTTCCATCAACAATTTTGGTTCCTAAAATGCTTAAGGAAAATGTCACAGAGACTAAAAAGTGTGATTTTATTTTATAAAAATAAAAACAAAACTGTGAATATAAACTTAATTAACCCTTATTTTTATACACTCCTATAGTACAATATAATTAAATTATGTACATTAATCTATGATTTTTTTACTACGTTAGTTGTTCCATTGCTTCATCTTCCAAAACACACTCCCACGCTTCTCTCAACTCTGTTTCTTTGCCCTAGATCCATGCTTTCCTTCTTCAACCCCTTCATCATTTTTGAACTTTTCAACAATACCCTTTTTCATTTTTCCCATTTTCGTTCTTCCAAAACCTTCTTCTGCTTCATACTCATCTCATAAACCCTTCAAATTTCCCACTTTTACTTGGTTTTGAAGAGGATCTGGTTCTTCTAAATTTCAAGTTTTTGGTATCTTCTTGATTTGTTTTTTCACTTTTCAAATTGTTATACTGTGGAAATTACTCTCATTGCTAGTTTTTGTTTTTTTTGTTCAAGTGGGTTGTGTAAAGTTATGATTTTTGAGATTTATGTGGTTTGATTTGTTGAATTTGAGGGTCTTATAGTTGGTAATTGGGTTTTTAGAGATGGGTTTTGTCTTTTGTTTGCTGATTTGTCACCAAATTTGAGATTGGACGATGAATACTTGGTTGCTATTGTAGTGGATATTGTGTACTTTTTTTTCATTTGTGTGAGATTTAAGATTAAGATTTAAGAAGAATTCTTACTTAGTTTAGTGGTTAAACTTAATAGGATAGGATATTGGAAATGTTACTGAGGGGTGAACATTGATATTTTGGAGATTGGTTTTGTTGGAAGAAGTGATTTGCTGTGTATAATGGGTTGCATGTGTTGCAAGCCTTCTGCAATCGAGGATAGTAAGGATAGTCCGAGGGAGCGTTTATCGAACAAGCCTGTGTTGGATTCACGTGTGTCTAGAGGAGCTTCGTTGAGGAGGGAGGAAGCGTATAGGGTGAAGGATAGAAATGATAATAACAATGATGCTAGAACGGCGTTGATTGACAAGCATGGGCAAGGGAATGGTTCTGTTAGAGTTCATGGTGATAATTTTGAAAGAAAGAGGGAGAAAATGGAATATGTTATTGCTCCACATCCGGGGATTGGTAGTGTTCCTAAGGCTATGGAAGGGGAACATGTTGCGGCTGGATGGCCGTCATGGCTGGCAGCAGTTGCTGGTGATGCAATCAAGGGATGGCTGCCACGGCGCGCAGATTCTTTTGAGAAGTTGGATAAAGTATGATTCTTTCTATTATTTGGCTGCTTAATTATTACACTGTGACGATGTTTTGCATTGATGCAATTAATCTATTTTCACTTCGCTTTCTTGTTAAATTCGCAATGGCTAGTAGTGTTTTGATTTAAATGTTTAAAAAATATCAAGTTCATTTTCTTTAATTTGTTTAATGTCAACTTTCCTTAAGCTTTTTGCCTCCTTTTATCATTCAATTATCTAAATTGCTAAATCTACTCTATGCTCGTGGTGGCATTTGAATTTGAAATCATAATGGGGATTACTTTGTCATTCATTACTGCAGTATATTGGTTGGACCTAAGTTACTACCACTTATGTTATGTTTGTGTTTTACATATTCTTTAAATCATGCTTTGAGATGAAACTGAGTTAGAATATACTAATATATGACTTGTCTACTTGTAGCTTTTAGATATTTCTAAAGTTACAATTAAAGTTTAAACCTTGATTCCTTGTTACATCGATGTGAAAGTTACCTTCTGTATGCTGTTTTGTCATGAATGATAAATATTTCCTCTCTATCATGTGCAGATTGGCCAGGGAACTTATAGTAATGTTTATAGAGCTCGTGATCTTGAGCAAAAAAAGATTGTTGCTTTGAAAAAAGTGAGGTTTGATAATCTTGAGCCTGAGAGTGTTCGCTTCATGGCAAGGGAAATTCACATTCTACGTAGGCTTGATCATCCAAATGTCATAAAACTGGAGGGCTTGGTCACATCAAGGATGTCGTGCAGCTTATACCTTGTTTTTGAATACATGGAGCATGACTTGGCCGGGCTTGCATCACATCCTGGACTGAAGTTTACAGAATCACAGGTAATTTCAGAAGCTTCTTATTGTTCATTTTACTAGAAATGTAACCTATCACATGATTCAGGAATACACTGCCACTAATTTTTCGTTAATGTGACATTCAACCATTTTATTTTATTTCTGTTTTTTCTTTTCTTTCTCAATTTCTTCTATTTGTACGTATAAGCCAATATAATAATAAGCTAATTGTTGTATGAGGAATTTCCTATTTCTGAAACAAATGCACTGAAATTTAATTTGTTATTGGAACTTGGCAGGTTAAATGTTATATGCAGCAACTTCTACGTGGACTTGATCACTGCCACAGCCGTGGTGTGCTGCACCGTGATATTAAGGGTTCCAATCTTTTGATTGACAACAATGGAGTATTGAAAATTGCAGACTTTGGTTTGGCGAGCTTTTTTGATCCCAATCTAAATCAGCCACTGACAAGCCGAGTTGTCACTCTTTGGTATAGGCCACCTGAACTTTTACTCGGAGCTACTTACTATGGTACTGCAGTAGATTTATGGAGTACAGGTTGCATACTTGCTGAGCTGTATGCTGGCAAGCCTATTATGCCTGGTAGAACTGAGGTATGTACGCTTAGATGTTCAAATGTTGCATTTTATCATTGACTAGGGTATATTGTGAATATCTTTCCTTCAAAAATTGTAAGAATAAAATTTAGATGTACGACCAATCACCAGTGTATTGCACGTTATATGGCTTTTCAAAATTCTTCAAAAACCAATTAGGTTGTGTTAACAAGAAAATTATGGTGGTTGTTGAAAATACACAAATACATAAATATCGTCTATTTACAATATACTACCTGTTCTTTTCTGGTTTTGCGCATGAAGCCTGGTTCTCTAATTAAATGATTTGCAACTACAATTTTGTCTTGTAGGTGGAGCAATTGCATAAAATTTTTAAACTTTGTGGTTCGCCTTCCGAGGACTACTGGAGAAAATCAAAATTGCCTCATGCAACGATATTTAAGCCTCAGCAACCCTATAGGCGCTGTGTTGCTGAAACATTCAAGGAATTTCCTGCACCTGCAATAGAATTAATAGAGACACTTTTGTCCATAGACCCTGCTGATCGTGGAACTTCATCATCCGCTTTGATCAGTGAGGTGTGAAATTTTTCGCAATCATAGTCACAAATGCCGTCTCTCCTTTATTTGATGTTATATTGGTGCATATATGCTTATGTTATGAACAAATTGTTTAATGGACTATGCACTGGTTGTGTAAAAAAGTTTTAGATATTCATCCAATCATATCTCATCTGTTAGATATTTGTTGAGATATTTAAGGAAGCGAGTGGCTACATGATGAGATATTTAAGGAAGTGATATAACAAAGTGGCTACATGATGAGATATGATTTGATGAAATGCATACAGTCAGTAAACTCAAACAAATCCACGCTCATGTATTGTCTCTTTATCACGTGTATTCCTGAAAGTAAGTATGTATACGAGCAAAGTCACATGCCTATCACTTATTGGTATTATTCATATCTCTGGCACAATTGAAGTTTTGCACTGTTTCTTTGGTTGTAAAAATATTGTTTTCAAACTTGCTTATGCATTGATGCTAACTATCTCCTTTTGTTTTACTTGCAATTCAGTTCTTCTCAACAAAGCCTCTACCTTGTGATCCTTCAAGCTTGCCAAAGTATCCTCCAAGCAAAGAATTTGATGCCAAAGTACGGGATGAAGAAGCTAGAAGGTATGTGCTAAAGTTTGGTGTGGAATTGTAGCTGTATATTTTCATTATTGCCAGTGTACTAATAATAATAAATATTGAAGTTCGGAAGGGTTCCTCTGTATCTGCACTCCTTGAGTGTTGTTACAGTTCAGTGTTAGCATTTTTGTTTATGGTTTTGGTCATTATGTTTGCAGACAAGGGGCAGCAGGAAGCAAGGGTCAAAGACATGATCCTGAGAGAAGAGGAGTACGGGAATCTCGAGCTGTTCCTGCACCTGATGCCAATGCTGAACTGGTGGTGTCAATGCAGGTAAAATCATTGTTAATTTCGATACTGTCACAACTTGCTCATTTGTGGATTTGTCATTGCTGTTTATAGATGATATTGTTCTGTTTGCTGAAATCAAACACCCTTTCAAGTGCATATGTCTTTTTGATAAACACCAAGATCAAATTAGGTCTCTCAAATGCATTATATATATCATCTGGATGAACTCTTCCTATATGCGTCAAATAAGTATGTGTATGGCATCTTAAGATAAATGATGAAGATCTATCTCATTAGGCTGGATGCGTCTTAAACTGAACAACTAGACGGAGGTTACAGTTTTCTTGGACATTTATAAATTAATTCTTAGAGGAAGATTTTTTTTTGAAACATATCTCTTACAATTTTACAACTTGCTAAATCCTTGCAATAGTCAACACTGAACAAGGTGAACCTTGTTAGAAGTTACTACACACTCCTGTACTGATTCCTTCCATCTCGTGTAAATTTTGCTATGGTTTTCCTCTTTTGCTGAATATTTATATTATTTTCCTGATTACTTAATTTCTTTCATTTTCCTTTCTGGAACACCTTGCTCCTCTTTGCATCATGTTTAAACATTCATTTTTCTTTTCGTACAGAAGAGACAAGGTCAGAACTATTCTCAAAGTAGGAGTGAGAAGTTTAACCCTCATCCTGAAGACGCTGGTTCTGGTTTTCCCATTGAACCCCCTAGACCATCACAAGCTGCAGAAGCAAACGTGGATCCCCAGGCAAATCAACATAAAAGAGCCTCTCATTCGGGTCCACTTACTCACCGTGCTGCATGGGCGAAAGCTGGGAAGAATCAGGATGACGCTCCAAAGATTTCAGTGGGCGGCGACTTATCTACAATGTCAGGCTTAGTTGCAGCCAGGAGGAGTATGCTGTCTGACGATCGCAGAGAAAGTTCTGGTTCATCACAAGTCGAGGCTCCGAAACTAATTACCAGGTTCCCAGGATCCTTCAAGGAGGCATCTGAATCATTGATGCAACAAAATCAAAATCAGAAGCATCATGTACATGCTTCTCAAAAGGAAGATGCAAAAGGCAGCAACAAAGACCCAAATAATGTAAGCAGCTGGACTTTCTCCCTTCCCTACCTTCTCTGTCTTCACACACACACACAAACATCTTGTTTGTACATTTTGTTGTTTTGGGATCTTGTTTGAGAAAATGTTTCCTATTTTCATTTATTGTTCAGTTTTTGGTCTTGTTTGGATAAATAGTTTAAATTAGTGCTTATCATATAAGTGCTTATGTATAATCTATTTCTATAACAAACAGTAAAATACAGTTAAACTGTTTTCATATAAGCTATGCTGGAGAGCTTATGAAATAAGTTGTAAACAGCTTATAGACATGCCATAAGTTGTTTTCATATGGTTTCCCAAATAGTCTCACAAGCAGTTATACCATTAGATAATAGACAAGTTCAAATAAGTCAATCCAAACAAGTCCATAATTGCAAAACTCCCTTGGTTTTGCTCTATTTCTTATTTTTTAAGATTTGTATTTGTATAGAACAAGTCTTTTTTTTATCCACTGTTTTCGTATACAAATATTTGAAATTATGAAACAAAGTGAAAATAAAATAGGAAACACTTTTATAATTTAAAGTGAGAGAGAGAAATAAACACAATGTTTTTTCCAACCAAACATGTTAGTGGAATCTAATTTGTGATTTTGGTTAAGTTTGGTCTCAAATGTTTTGGTCTTGTTTTTTTCACAATGTTACAGGCTGGTTATGGATCTAAGGGTTATAAAATTCATTATTCCGGTCCATTGCTCGTTCCATCAAGCAACATGGATCAGATGTTGAAAGACCACGACCGCCAAATTCAAGAAGCAGTCAGAAGAGCACGTCTAGACAAGGCAAAAATGCGAAGACTCCAAGCTGAAGGGAACCAGATAAACAATTCATTATTTGTTTCTGGTCGTTGAGTTGTAGAATCTGATGCACCAAAAAAGCATCATTAAGATTAAGAATACATTTTTATTTTCCCTTTTTGCCTTTGTAATTATTCCTCAGATCAATGCACCCCTTGGCCATGTTAGGTAACTCCATAGCACATCACATCTATTTTATTTCCACTTACAGATGCAATTTGTATGGCCTCTTGTAAAGCTTTTAACAACCTTGAGCTACAAAATATTGGGGGACAATGTCTTCCTTATGTTTAACTTATGATAAAGTAATTAATTATTATTGGGAAGATGGCTTGGTATGTGTATGCATTCTCCTCTCTTTTTTATCGATCATGAGTACCCGAGTTTGATATCTCTGGAACAATCATTGACGAGACATTACTTATCTCTGATCAGATTTCGGATTACTAAGGCCTTTTTCTTTGTCAACCAGATGTTTTAAGACCAAAAGGAAATCTTTCTATTTTTTTGGTCACATATTCTACCATTGCTTCAGCATTGGGTTGTTACATGGTTGCCTCAGGCATTTTTTATGGTACACTCACTAGTCTTTGTTTTGTTACTAATCTATATCCTAAGGGGAATTAACAACAAAATTTCAAAGCTTTGAGGGTTATTATGTGTGACATTGAATCTTAGAAGAGTTATTAGTTGTTTTTGCAAATAATAACAAAGGATACCTGAAATTGTTCGGAAGCTAATGCGATTTGCATGAATATTTTGGTCAAATGAATGTGATAAAAGGGTATAAATGATTTCTCTGTATAAATGTCTTGTGAACAAATTCAGCTGCATTACATTCATTCTCTTCACCATACCTGGTTATGTCTTTTCTATACATAGATATGTAAAGTATACAACACTGATTTTTTTTTCCTTATAATTTTTTTTCCCCGTCTTGGATAACATAGACGTGTTAGTGAGAGGGCCAACACTTTTATTTATTTTTTTCTGACAAAAATTTAGGATGAGAGGATGATGTTCCGATCCAAAACAAGGAAGATCTTAAGACTCAAAGAACAAGATATCTATATTTACCTAAACAACTGCCGCACTGTAATTCTCGCTTGGGTTCTAATAGAGCCTTCTCACAACACTCAACAATATATGCACTCAATGGCAATGATACAATATATGCATATTAGTTGGGGATATTGTATAAAAAGTTGACGGTATGAAAACACTTATCCACTTTTGAAATTTTGAAACCGGCGTGAGTTAACTCACGCAGGTGTTAATTCCAGCATGAGTTAACTCACGCATGTGTAAAAATTAAGTCCGTTTTTTTTACACTTGCGTTAGTTAACTAGCGCAGGGGTATTTTGGTCAGTTTAACTAGGTGGGAGCGAAACTTGCTGGGAAAGAGCAGAAATAATTTTTTTGTGTGTAAACTCCTAGCTTTCAATTGTCTTTTTCAAGAAATGTGAGCAAAATTGTCTTTTTCAAAAAATGTGACCAATTTGAAAGTCTATTGATCAGCCATCAAATCCTTTTTACTAAATAATCTCCGATGTTTCTTAAATGTATGCATCAAAGTTGTAAACAATACAAATTTAGTTATTTTTGTAAAAGGGTTAAATATGTGTATATTAATTTTTTGTTTTAGTCTCTCTAAAAAAATTCTTCAACTTTTAGTCCTTCGGAAATTTTCCATGTTCACTTTTGCTCCCCCCTTTGAAGTAAACTTATACGTAGAATTCATATTTTTGAATAAAATTTTGCAGAAAAGTTTATAATATTATAAGAATAAAAAAAAAAGAACTTTTTAACAAAACATGAATTAAATATGAAAATTCATGTTTTTTTTTTTAAAATTATAATTTTTTTAGGAGAGATTTTTACAATATTTTACACATTTATGCATAATTTCATTAAAAAAAAATACATAATTTGACTTAAAAATAGGGACTAAGGGTGGTGATTGAAAATTTTATAGGGACTAAAAGTCGAAGGGAAATTTTATAAGGACTAAAACGAAAATTTGATATATTTATAGAGACCAAAAACATATTTAAATCTTCGTAGAAATATACAATCAACATTCAACTAATGTTGGAAGTAGTGAAAGTATGATCACCATCTCATAGTCAAATTGAGATGAATAATATTTGAATGTTTGATAGATTATTAAAGAAGTAAATAAAGATATACTTTTTGCCATATGAAGCAGAATAACAAGGAAAATGATAAAACATGTGATATTGACTTGACACTTGAAAGTGTGTCATTTGAATGGTTAAATGAACAATTAGTAAATTGTATGGGAGTCTATAAGAGAAAAAAAATAAAACTATATAGCCAGTAAATGAACAATTAGTCAATTGTTTGGGAGTCCAAAAAAGCGTTGGAAACAACCACAAACTATTGCTGAGAACCACCAAAGCAAGACGTCTAATCTGCACTAAAATGTTAAGGCATTATGTATACAAATCATCTATTTTATACATTAATATTTTACTTATTTATAGTCGAAAAGTTAGAAATTCCAGCTTCATAATTTTCACGTTTAAAGTACATTGAAAAGTGGAAATAAGTCTTCAAAAGCTAATCCAACATCCACTTAGAGAGCGTGGATTGAATACTAAACTTGCATTATTACTTGCTGTATATATAGGCAACGTTTAGTGTGGGGAAATTACAAAATTTCCCCATCTTGGTTAATCTAACCTCAACCATTGATTTAATGTAAAATAATAGGAATGGTTAGAATTGTTTTGTCTTCTTAACTGGTAACTTGTATGGATTTTAATATTAAATAACTCAAATCTTTGTGGATTTAAATATATAAATTAAAGGATAATAAAAAATTAAAATATCAACCACTTACAAAATGAATTTGTGTGTACTGAAATATGTTCTAACTTTTCTATTACTAACACTGTTGGAAAAAATTTATTATTAGTTTTTTCTCGTCAAATATTTTAATTATTATTGTGTCAAAAAAAAAGTATCTTTCATAAATATTATTAAAGTCACTTTTAAGCTTTTTAAATGTATACTAACAAAATTATCGTGTAATTACTTTATGCTAGAGGGTTGAAAAGCTCAGCTGATTTGAGATAAATATTAAAGGGTTGGAAATAGATAATTAGACTATATTTTATGAGACTAACTTTCGAGTTTACAGATAACCTATAATTTACTCATATCAAAATAAACTCTTAACATCAATTTTTTCTCACTAGTTTATGACGGTTTTTTGAGTCTATAATGGAATGAATTAGACTGTCATAATGTGATGAACTAGTGTCTGAATTTTGATCGAAAGAGACATTCATTCTTAATCTACAACATATTTAAAGTATGATTACCTTTAGTAGAAGGAATTATGGAAAACCAAAATAATATATATTATTCTCACAATTTATTTATGATATAGTTTTTTTTGTTGGTTTTTTTATGACAAAATAGTGTATAGTTCAAAAACTAACGTAGATATTGGAGTAATATACTACATAATGGCTGCACTTGAACTGGGAACTTACGGGTTCTAGCAGGTAAAAAGAGATGAGCCTAAGACAGGGCAATTTCACAGTTGACCAATGCTAAAACTCACCATATATGTATATATCCACATGTGTAAGGTGTGGTATGGATTAATGGGTTTCACTTGGGTAACACTGAGTTTTGATGATATTTGTGACTTTGTCTCTATCTCCTTCCTAACTAATCATTCTCTCTCATCAAAATTAATTTATTTTAACCATTCATATATCATTGTCTTTCATCAAAATAAACAAATGTCACCAAAACTGAATGTCACCCACGTTTTTTCCATGGATTAGTTCACGTTGGTGTGTAGAAAGAAATACTTATCAATAAAAGAAAACCAAATTCAACAAATTAACAATGCTACTGGCACAAGCTATGCGAAGAAGTACAAAATGACAACATGTCTAATGGTTGTACTTACATAATCTATGATATAAAATATTCTACCTCAAGTTTGGAATAATTTAGGTTTATTCTCCTAAAAATAGATGAAATTATATCTATTTCGTGAATGGTGAATTATATAAGAACATAAAATAACAACCATACCTTGTGCCGGGGTTTTTATGGTGCTCCAAACATGCAGAACCATCATGTGCAATAGAGATATAGTAGTGTTATTTATTGTACAATAATAAATGTGAGAGAAATAGGAGCCACACTTTAGGTCCCCTTCATTTGGGATTGGTCCTACCAATGGATCCAATATTTTAAACTCAACACAAGAAATGGATAAAAGTATGGAGAAATCAATAAACAAAACAAGAAAACATTAGAAGAGAAGAGGCAGGCAGATGCATTTATTAGAGTTTCTTATTATTGGTTTTGTTGTCTGTCTCATAACATCACACACAGTTCTCAATTTCAACGTTGTGGTCCGAATCAAAACACGAGTACCCTTTTCCATTGATTGTACTACCATAGTTACACTTACACACAACACAACATTGTCTGTACTACAACCGTATTTAATTTGTATTTGTATCTTTCTCCATTTCTCTTTGTACATTTTTTTAATAAAAGATGAAATAAAAATGACAAATAGAATTTCTGGTTTATTTGTAACATGCAAGCTTGATAAATGGCATACACACACATACATTGTGCATGTGCGTATAAAGTCACTATGAGTTTAGTTCCTAATCTCAAGGTGGAAAGTGATTCAATTTTTTTAATTGATATGATTCATCAAGATAATTTAAAAGATCACACAATATCAACTTTAGTATCCAAAATTAAAAAGTTAACAAAAAAAAGATTGACATGTGAGATTCAACCACACCTAAATCCTGATGTGAGGGTGATCCTTGTGTATGGCTAGTCACTATAATATTGGTTTCTTCTTAAAAAAAACACTATAATATTGCTCTTCTCGTTCTCTTGGTCGAGCGTTCGGTTAAGATGAAGCTTTTCTTGTTTGATGATATTAGTGAGACTCTTTTCTAAAATTGTTAGTTTTTTTCCCTTCAGTTGCACTCTTTTTTCCCTTTTTTTTTCCTAAGAAAAAGTCACTATTGATATTGATTTCACACAGTGTTTTAAAACCCGGACCGGTGATTGACCCGCCTAAAACACTGGGTTGTTGGTCGGACCAGTGAATCACTGGTCGGGCCGCATGACTATTAGCCAGTTCTTTATAAAAAAAAATTATGACTTGAATTTCATAACTAAAATTTAATAAAAATATCAATAATAAGTTTTATATAAACTTGTCAAAAAAAAAGTTTTATATAAAAAAATTAACAATATTTGATCAATACATTCCTAAAAAATAAAACAGTATTTTATCAATATGTTTTATGGATATAAAATAATTTTTTTTAGTTTTTTTACGTTTTAAAAAACAATAGTTTGATGATTAGGAAAAAAAGAAAACAAAGAGAGGTTTGCGTGAGCTTTTCTAAAAAAAAAAAAAAGACTTCGATAAAATAATAAAGGGGAAAAATAGATAGATATTACTAGTATATTAATTTGGTATTTCGTGTTTCATAATGAAAGTATCAATCACATATATATAACTTGAAAGTATCAATCAAATATATATAACTTAGAAGCATTATAATCAATCAAGTAATCTTGGATGAATGGTAAACGTAAGAGATTGACAGGTTTTGGTCCCAAGTTTGAATCCGTGTTTAGGCAAAATATGGTATTTTTTGTGAAATTTCTTCCAAGCATCCAACCGGTCGGTCTGATACGAGTTAAAGTGGTTCACTGGTTGGACCGTTTGACCTGTTTGGATCACTTCGGTTTTTACCGGGTTGATTGCATATCCGGTCTTGTAATCAAACCGAACCGCACACCTCTTCAGTTCTCGGTCAGACTGGTTTGACCAGTGAACCATTAGATTCACATCTTTATATACTTCACGCTACTTATAAAACTTTTTTAAAACACCATCAGTTCTATTAGGCAATGTTTTAAAACCCGGACCGGTGATAGACCCGGTCAAGGCACTGGGTCACTGGTCAAACCAGTGGGTGACTGGTTGGACCGCATGACTATTGACCCGATCTATATAAAAATATTTATGACCAAAAATTACATTATGAGTGAAATTTTAATAAAAAAATCTTGTCATTTTTTTTTCTATTTAAAGTTCGTACATTAAAAAATTTATGTTCACAGCTGCAAGTTTGCAAGTTAATTTCTTAAGTGCAGCACAATTCAATTTCAAGCTAATTCCAATCCAAATTCAAATGAACTCATGCATTAAACAATAGTTTAGATTCCATATTTAAAAGTTAAAACATAGTATATTCTAAACATTGTTGGAAATCAAAATATAACAGACTTGCAAACTCAAGTAAGTTCTAAACGTAGTCAACAGAAATGAGAAACACAAGGGTTTTTGTCTTTATATATGCCTTGCTTTTTCATTTTTGGGTTGGGAGTATGTGTTACTAGAGTTTTTGTCTTTATATATGTCTTGCCTTTTCATTTATTTTTTTATAAAAAAATAAAAGAAGGAAAAAACGGGTCGGGTCGGGTGGGTTAAACTGGTTCAGCGGTCCGACCACTGATCTGCCCGGGTCACATTGGATTCCAGTGAGCTAATTGCATATACGGTCTAGTAGCCTACCCAAACCGCTGCACCCTCTGATTCACGGTCTGATCGGTCCGACCGACCGGGTCAGTCCGGGTTTTAAAACACTGCTATTAGGAGTGAGACCGTTAAAGGTTATTTATAACCACTTTCTTAAAAAAAAACTAACTTTAAAAAATAATGAGAATCTAAAAAAAATAATGCTAAAAACAGACAATTATGAAACAAATTAAGATGCGGTTGACTTCAAACTTACAAAAGTTTTTGTTGAAATTCTTTCTTAGCCTTTTATTTATTTACAATATTATCGGAGAAAAAAAAATCAAGTTTTGCATACACTAGAAATATTTTTGATAGGAGAATAATATTACTTCATTATATGTAGGAATATATATTATATATTTTTTGAGAAAGATTATAATAATATATAGTATTGGTCCGTTTGGATTGAATTATTTTAGAGCTTATCCAAAACAACTTATGCAAATAAATAAGTATTAATGTATTATTTATAAGTTTGTTAAGGTAGTTTATGAAAAAATAACTTATAAATATACAATTTTCGAAAGCGTGAAGATCCCTTTTGCACTTAATTTCGTTTACTACTGCGTGGGTTATTTGACAAGAATATAAGGACAAGATCTTAACCAAAAGGAGAAGTCGTTATTTCAGTTGCTCGATAAGATCAAATACGTTTCGTTATATAATTTTTAATTTTTTTTTCATATTTTAATTTTCGAACATTTATTTCCAGATTTAAAAAAAAACTCATTTCCAATTTTTTCCTTCATATTTTATAAAAAATAAAAAAATATATATTTGAAAAAAAAATTGGAATTTATTTTATGATTTTTATTTGTTTTTAAATTTATTTTCAGTTTTTTTAATTTTAAAAAACTATTTTCAGAATTTTAAAACTATTTTTTTAAGTTTTTAATGACGTGGACTGCCATGTCAGCGCCAGATGACAAAAGTTGTATTGTCAGCAACTGCCACGTGACCAAAACTATGTCATATCAACAAAAAAGTGGGGCTAGGGACTTTTTTTAAGACAATTATTTGTAGGGATTTTTTTTTTTTTTTGTGCAGGAACGAAAACCAAAATTTACCTATTTACAAGGACGAAAAACATATTTAAGTCAAGGTAAAATATTTGTAAAGAGAGGTAAATGATTTTTATTTTATAATAGGATACAAATTCTTTTACACTTTATTTTCTATCAATCCCATATTATGTGTGACATTTAAAATATAGACACTTCGTAAAAAAATGATTGTTTATACTAAGTTTCAATGCAAGTTAAGACTGAAATATCCTTATATTTTCTTTATCATTTTTTTAGTATCATTTTATTTATCATTTGTTTACCATAAACTTTCAACTACTCTAATAAGCAAGTGTAACTTTGACAAAAATGTAAGAACTTAGATAAAGAAATGAACGCAAATAATGGAGTGAACCACGACAAAAGGACACAAAACACATGTGTGTTTCACTTTCAGATATTTTGCGCTGCCCAAATTATTTTTCCAAGCCTCATGGTCTTTTTTTTTTTTTTTTTTTTGCTACCATAAAAAATTTAGGATG
>Ga0315914_1002398_pt1 | contig 28706 bp, 21 predicted proteins | sample MpolenodulesMG_FD_203920 | JGI IMG/M metagenome (GOLD analysis project Ga0315914, IMG submission 203920) | Medicago polymorpha root nodule microbial communities from Los Angeles, California, United States - elongated nodules | ecosystem: Host-associated > Plants > Roots > Nodule | place: USA...
CTGATTTTTTAACAGCCCTCTAAAAATCTATACACATCTAACATGTTTTATTCTTTCTAACTCTTTTCATCACACTCATATCTAATATCACATTCATCACTTCTATCTTTTCTATTCTTTTTATCTACATCACGAACTTTTTTTCTTTAATTTACTGTGCAGAATCTTTTTCATACAAAAATAGTATGGTCCTTTGTCAATTTTAAGGTCCGTTTGATGGTCAGGATATGGAGACAAGATATGATACATAAATCATATCCTGATTAAATATCATGTTTGATGCACCAAAGGGATAGGATAAAATAAATCATTTTCTTATCATATCTTGACTTTCCTTTGTAATTTCTATCCTGGGTATAGGCTGGGTTAGAAATTATCCCGATGGAATTAGAAGATCATTCCTTATTTATTATCTTGATATTCTGTCATTTTTAAAATATTGTCATTTTTAAAATAATGATAGCATGTATTTTCTATTATAATTAATAACATGCCATTTTTACAATATTTATTTAATTATGAGAGCATTTTTTTCATTTAATTATAATGATATCATGTTTGTTATCATGTACGCATCAAACACATGCTAGGATTAATGTTTATCATGTACTTATCACATCCTATCTCTATCCAGCTTTATATCATATCATGCCTCTATCATATCCTGACCATCAAACGAACCCTAAAACTTTCTTGTCAAAAAATGAAAAAACTTGAAACTTGTTAGGCTTAATCACCATTTTTATACTGTTTTCTTTAGACAATTTTCCGAGTGGTTAGAGCAATAATTAACTTTTGATTTGTTGTTAAACTTCACTTATTTTTATTATGAAATAAGTTAGCTTTCACAATGAAATAAAAAAAAGGGTTAAATATGTTTTTGGTCCCTATAAATATACCAATTTTTCATTTTAGTCTTTCTAAAAAATTTCTTCAACTTTTAGTCCCTATAAAATTTTCAATCACTATTTTTGGTCTCAACTTTTAAGTTATTTTTTGTATTTTTTAATGAAATTGTGCATAAGTGTTTAAAATATTGTAAAAATTCCTCCCTGAAAAAATTAGAAGTTTTCAACAAAACATAAATTAAATATGAATTTTTAACCACCAAAAATATAAAAATTCATATTTAATTTATGTATTGTTGAAAAATTCTAATTTTTTTTAGGGAGATATTTTACAATGTTCTAAACATTTATGCACAATTTTATTCAAAAATATGATTTCTACATATTAGTTTACTTTAAAAAAAGGACCAAAAGTGAAGATGGAAAATTTGTTGGGGACTAAAAGTCGAAGAAATTTTTTAGAGGGACTAAAACAAAAAGTTGACATATTTATAGGGATCAAAAACATATTTACCCCATAAAAATGATAACTATATATTGAAATGGTTAATGTTTATAATGTTCATATTAAGGCGTCTGAAGTTCCGAGATCCGTTGTTTATCCGAATTAAGTCTAGATTATCAGATTGGAAAAGAATGAATTTATTTTTGAGTGATTGGCTTGTTCTCCTTAAATTTGTCTTGTCATCTCTCCCTATTTATGTCTTTTCTTTCTCCAAGGCTCCCCTAGATATCATTTCATTAATTGAATCTCTTTTTTTAAAAAAATTGTGTGTGTGTGTGTGGGGTGTGGGATCATAGAAAAGTTTATTGGGTTGATTGAGAATCTATTTGCTTGGTAAAGCAATATGACAGTTTGGGAGTTAGGCGGTAAGATATGGTGTAGAGGGGGCCGTCTGAAAAAGGGTGGTGGATAGAGGAGGTTTGTGGCTTAGAGTGTTGGCGGCAAGATATGGTGTAAAGGGGGCCATCTAAAAGAGGGTGGTGGGGATGAGCCTGTTTGATGGAGGGAGTTGGTGTGTATTCGTGATGGTGTTGAGGTGGAGGCTGGTTTGACGAGAATTTACGTCGAGAGGTTTATAATGGAAAAATACTTTCTTTTGATTGGATAGGTGGTTAGGAAACATGACTTTACGTGATTGGTTTTGAAGATTGTTGGCTGATAATTAGTGGATGACAGTGGCATACATGTTCGCTTTAGATTGGGGTGAGGATGGTGAAGCGTGGAAGTGGCGGCGTAGGTTGTTAGCGTGAGAGGAGGAGTTGGTTGGGGAGTGTAAGAATTTACTTCACAATGTGACCCTACATGTTGATAGAGGTTCAATGGCTTTGAATTCTTGAACCGTCTGAGGGGTATACTGTTTGTGGCGTGCATCATCTTCTAACCAGTCAGGTACTACATCATCTTACAGTTGTGTCAGATCTCATCTGGCATAAGGGTGTTTCTCTTAAAATTTATTTGTTTGTTTGGCGGCTTCTCCGTAGTAGATTGCCCTCAAGGACAATTTATATAGGCGAGGAATTATCCCTCATGACTCTCAGTTTTGTGTCAGTGGTAGCGGTAACCCAAAATCAACAAATCATTTGTTTTTGAGATGTCATTTTTTTCGGTTTGCTTTGGCATCTTGTGCACAATTGTATTGGTTTTTTTTTCTTCAGTTTATCATGTTGGTATATTTAACCAATTCATTCAGTTTGGTAATTTAGCAGATGTTGTTAACTCATTTATGCTTTTAATATGGTTTTCTTGCGCTTAGGTGATTTGGAAGGAAAAGAACTGCAAGATTTTTAATCACAAAGAGAGATGACATATTAAGCTGCTTTCTTTTTTGTGGCCGAAGGCAAAACTTGTTAACATTGCTTTTTGTTTTCAAAACTAATGGTTTAGTCTTTTTGCATGTTTGGGCATTGACTAATTACTTGTTTTTTCCTTTTACATTTTAAGTTGAACTATTGTATTCTACTCTGATACGCCTTATACTAGGAAGAATACTTTTTTGGCCTAATATAATTCATTTTGCTATGTTTAAATAGAAAGAAAAACTCTTTAAAAAAAATAGAAAGAAAAAGATAAGGGATCTACACCTAATTAAGCCATATATTTTTTTAGGGAATTTTAAGCCATATATTAGACGGCCAATTAAATTTGAAACATCATTCGCAAACTTAGGATTATTAGTTCCTTCAAAAAAAAAAACTTAGGATTATTAGCACTCATTATTTTTAGAATTAAAGAGTTAACATCTTTCATTCTTGAAATTACTTTGCATAGAAAGTCGGTATGGTGTTGCTAACAATTTGCATCATGTTGGTGTTTTGGTGTTCCAATCCATTTCAACCATGAGTTATGTGAAACAAGTCTAAACTTCGAAGAACTTGTATGATCAAAATTTTAAATATAAATTATTTGGATACACTAACAAAGTTTTAAAAAAAGGAAAATATAAACAATTTAATAGTGTTTATTTTTAAAATAATTAAATGAAATGTATTATTATGTGTGTCTAAACAATGTTTTTTTTAGGCCAATGAATGGGTATTCCTCCCAAACTTCTAGTTTATCCCACATGTAGGAGTGTCCCACCATTGTTCCAAACACACTGTAAAATCGAATAAATCATTAATTTTGTCTCTAGTTTATCAAACTCTTTTGAATTTAATCCATAAATTATATCAAAATAATAAACAGTATTTCAAATATATGAAATCCATCAATATACATGAACTTAATTGACAAATTTAATTTACTTTAGGACTAAATAGAAGAGATAGTGATATCGTGAGTATTAAATTGTGTAACCAAAAAAAAGTATTAAATTGGTGTTTATTCCTATAAAATCTATATAAGGTTGACCCCTCCAATGCCAAAGTACCACCAACCCAATGCCAAAGTAACACCAACAAGTTCTTGAATGAATTTGCTCCATGCCTTTCAAATTATTATTTTTTTACTTTTTTTTTCCACCATACTCTCTTCTCGTGCGGTCTATTTATTTTCAAAAATGTTCATGTTCAGATTATATAATCTGAACATTTTTATAGGAATTTTTGAATTGTACAATCCGAAAATTACTAAAACTCGTATATGATATTGTAATTGATACGAAGATTACTGTTGACCATCTCACTATCCTCAAATAAACCGCAAAGCAATATTGAAGATAGTGTGAGTCGTCTACAATAACCATGGTATCTTAAGCCACTCCCAAAATGAAATTTAAGAAAGAGATATGTAAAAAGAATGAAAAGCGAATAATGAATAAAAATGTTGAAAGATGCAAGACTATTTATACCCATAAAACGTTCCTAGAATGAAACTAGTAAAATGAAACATGTATAATGTTTACAATTCAATTAAGATACCACAAACCGTCCAAACTTTACTTGTAACGCCACAATCCATATTTTGGGCTAGTATAATCCGAATTCATTCTCAAAATAATTCGAATTATATAATTTGAATCAATCTCGTACCGTCTTTAAACTTAAAATTTGGAGGGTGTGGATGAGTTCATAACATAGGAAATTTATTTTCAACAACACACATTAAAAATAAGAATTTCAACAATGCAATTTAACAACATAAAATAACATAATAAAACACATAAAAGATTATGGATCGACCAAACTTAAATCTTCATTTGATCTATCATGATTTCTTCATAGGTTCTGGGTTTGATCAAATTTTCTCAAAACATCTTTGAAAGATCCGACCAAGGAAGCGTCCAACTTGATCGGTTCTTTAGAACTGTATTTACCAAATGTTGAAATCATGGTTCTCACGTCTTCATCGTTCTTGAGCTTCATCTTGGCAAACCAAACACTTCCATATGAGTCGGTCGATGGACGACAGTACTAAACATTGTCCACCATCCTTGTGTCTCTGTGGTTGAGTCAACAATTTATTTGGTCTAGCCGAACCTTTAACACAGATAGTGTGACATCAACCCAAACCCTGAAAAGATTGGATTTTCCCTCGTTGTAGTAAATTGTAACTAACTTGGTGTTCAGGTCTACTGGATAAGTGTTCATGGTTATGTAGTGTAGTTTATAAACAAATGAACAAAACACACCAATTTATAGATGTTTATGTGCATCATGAACACATAAACTATTGGTGCAATGTGGACCTCGGAAAAATCATGTACTTGACTGCTTCATATTATATTATCTGAAATGTCACAAACTCTTAAAATACGGGTTTTATAACAATATCTTGGACTAGTTCGGATTATATAATACGAACAATTCTGAGATGGTTTCATATTATATAATTTGAACTAGTTTATAATGTAGATGGTGGCTTGATCAGCAAGGTTTGTTGGTTTCACATATGTTTCCCGACCCCTGTATATATTATGCAATGTCTCTGCCAATTGAGTTAAGCTCACATGAACAAAACTATTTTCTTTATATACAATGTAGATTATTATTATTATTTCAAACAGATGGTGCTGGAAAGTGTGAATTTGTCCAATTTGTCAATTTCGTCCCCGCAATCTCTATCGTTTTCCTTCCACATATGGTGCTAGACAGACAATGTTATGTTAATTTATTTTTTTTGAAGGGAGTGTTATACCACGATTTCTAAGTTGGTATCAGAGCCTCTCCAAGATCCATTAGGCCACCTGCTATCAGGTTTCCGCTATCGGGCCACCCACCATTTATGTCCACGAACCAAGCCCAATAGTGTTGGTCGTGAGGGGGTGTGTTAAGAGTCCCACATCGAATAGGACATGACCTGACAATGTTTATATAAGTGGGGGCAATTCTCACCTCACAAACCGGTTTTGTGGGGTTGTGTAGGCCCAACCACGATTTCTAAGATGTTATGTTAACTTAACGCGCATTTTATTTTTCTGGGTGCATGTCAACAGGTCAAACACACGTAGTGCCATAAATTTGAAAGAAAAGGCAATTCCATTTATAATTTGGATTTACTAGGTGATGGTTGTCAACAGTAAATTCATTAAAAAAAAAGGGAAAATTTGTGCCTTTTTCATTCTCTATCACAAACAGGTCCAAAATTAATTATCCAATTCAAAAATATAGCAATGAAAAATTGCAAAGGTTTTGTATTTTTGAAAGTTTGTCCTTACCTTAGCATAGCTCATGCTAATAATGCCAATTATGCTGGTAAACGCAAATAATTAAAATCCTAATTTGCATTACTTATATAGTATTTCATTGTGTCACCTAATTACAAATTAATTAAGTTCTCATTACGGTAGACTTTCTTTTTCGAACCAATCACTCAAATAAGATTCTTCAATCGCCACTTAGGATGCGTTTGTTTCAGCTTTAAAAAAAAATAGATTTTGAGTTAAATTTTTTTAGAGATTTTTTAAAAAAATTTAAAGCTATTTATGTTTGTTTACTATCATAAAAATCATTTTTTTAAGAGTTGAAACTCTTACACTTGAGTTTCTTATGTTTAGAAAAAAATAGATTTTGAAAAAATACTTCAAATCGATTTTCATTTTGAGAAAAAATAATAATTTTTTTAACAAAATGGATTTTCTATAAATCTAAAACAAACACTACAAAAATAAAAAGTAATTTTTTTTAGATGAAATATAGATTTTTTTTCAAAAAAATCCAAAACAAACGGGCCCTTAATCAATGAAAGAAACGTTTGGTCAATCTTTGAAAATGACAACTATGTCCTTCAACTTCATTAGACTTTTAAAACTGAGTGTCCCCGAGTTTTATGATAAGTTATCCTTTAAAACCTTAACTAGTAACATTTCCCAAAACTTATTTCGAATACTTGGTTTGTGAATTTGTGATATTTTGATGAGTTAATCTTTTTTTTTTTGGTCTTCACTTTATTTTTCCATAGTTGAAGACAAGACAGTGATTTGAAATGGGTTTGGAGATTGAGAATGATGTTGTTGATGAAGCAACAACGTCAGAGAATAATCGTACAGAAACAAGTGCAAATGCTACTACAAACGGCGAAAAGGATATAACAAAAGAAAAACAAGAGACAGTACCATTTCACAAATTATTCACTTTTGCAGATTCCACTGATATTCTGTTAATGATTGTTGGTACTATTGGTGCTATTGGAAATGGTTTGGGTTTACCTCTCATGACAGTGTTCCTCGGTCAAATGATCCATAGTTTCGGTAGTAACCAAAGTAACATCGAGGATGTTGTTGACCAAGTGTCTAAGGTAACATAAAACCATGCCATGAAATTTAATGAATGATATTTCTTTTTGTCGAAGTCTAGTGACTAGACTTGTGCACTTTAAGTGTGTCACCTTCGAACACAGACCCCTGCATATCAACATCTTTGCAGCTATACCAACTGAGCTGTATTTATGGGATGAATGAGATTTTTCTTTAACTTGTAGAAAAAAATTTCAGTTACATGATGATGATGATGATTAAATTAATTACAGGTTTCTTTGAAATATGTATATTTGGCAGTAGGATCTGGGGTGGCAGCATTTCTTCGTAAGTATAATATATTATATTATATTAATTAAGATGATGATTTTTTTTAGATATATGAAGAAAAGACACTAAACTTGTGAGAAATTGTTTTTGTATTTTCAGAGGTGAGTTGTTGGATGGTCACAGGAGAAAGACAAGCTGCAAGAATAAGAGGATTGTATTTGAAAACAATATTAAGACAAGATGTCACTTTCTTTGATAAAGAAACAAACACAGGAGAAGTTGTAGGGAGAATGTCTGGTGATACTGTTCTTATTCAAGATGCCATGGGTGAGAAGGTATGAATTTTAGAGTTGAATGTAAAATATGATTTTGGAGTAAATGGTTACTTTGAATCTATGAACCACGAACGCGGACACCAAACACAGTACGTCAATACTAGTAGTAATTTGAAAAAATAGAATAATTGAATGTAATCACATGTTAGTGTTTCGGACACTGGACACAAATTTAATGTGAAGTGTCTACTACATAGCTTTGAATTTAATTTACTGAATTGAAGGTTTCATTTTATGTTTGAAAAAACAGGTTGGGAAATTTCTGCAGCTAATAGCAACATTTATTGGGGGTTTTGTGATAGCATTTACCAAAGGTTGGCTTCTTACTCTTGTGATGATGTCAACACTTCCACTTCTTGTTGTGTCAGGTGCTGCTATGGCTGTTATCATAAGCAGAATGGCTTCTAAAGGTCAAACTGCTTATGCAAAAGCTGCACATGTTGTTGAACAGACCATTGGCTCAATAAGAACGGTATGTTGTCAGAAGGAAATTTGCAAACTTCAATAACTTCTAAGTGTGAGTTTGGTTCTGCAGTAACAAAAATTGATTGTGGCTAAAAATTGAACGTAAAATTCATGTAAAAGTGTGTTGAACAGTAAATTTGAGGTTTAAAAGTGGGTCAAAATCAACTATACTTGATAACATCCAAACATATCAAATTCATTTCTACACTTCTAAAATTAATTTTGCCTCAGTCCAGAAGTGGAATGAAACATACATGTTACCTTTTATTTTCTTGCTGCTTATGTGTGGCAGTGCTATGATAAACATGTAGCCTAATTTCCTTCCTCGAGTTGTATGTATTTTCAGGTTGCTTCCTTTACTGGTGAAAAGCAAGCAGTAGCTAATTACAGCAAATATCTTGTAGATGGTTACAAATCAGGAGTTTTTGAAGGTTTTATATCTGGAGTAGGTGTAGGCACAGTTATGTTTGTTATGTTCCTAGGTTATGCTTTGGCTGTATGGTTTGGTGCAAAGATGGTCATGGAAGAAGGATATAATGGAGGCACGGTGATTAATGTGATTATGGTCGTGTTAGCTGCTTCCATGTAAGTGGTACCTTCATTTTTGTGCACCCCCTTGCTAAGTCAATTTGAAAGTTCCTTAATTACATTAATTTTGTTTCTTCATATGGATATGTATTTTTTTAGGTCTCTTGGCCAGGCATCATCTGGTTTGAATGCTTTTGCGGCAGGTCAGGCGGCGGCTTACAAAATGTTTGAGACAATTAAAAGGAAACCAGAGATAGATGCTTATGATCCAAATGGAAAAATATTAGAGGATATTCAAGGTGAAATAGAGTTGAAAGAAGTTTTTTTCAGTTATCCGGCAAGACCTGATGAGCTGATATTTAATGGATTCTCTCTTCATATACCGAGCGGAACAACTGCAGCATTAGTTGGACAAAGTGGAAGTGGAAAGTCGACAATTATCAGTTTGGTAGAGAGATTCTATGATCCACAGGCAGGTGAAATTCTTATTGATGGAATTAACATGAAAGAATTTCAGCTCAGGTGGATCAGAGGGAAAATTGGTCTTGTTAGCCAGGAGCCAGTGTTGTTTGCATCCAGCATTAAGGATAACATTTCTTATGGTAAAGATGGAGCAACAATTGAAGAAATAAGATCCGCATCTGAACTTGCAAACGCCGCCAAATTCATTGATAAACTGCCACAGGTTCTAGATTCTAACCAGGCTTTGATACCATGTTACTAAAGTATCTTATTTATTGATAACTTGTCCAGATTGATCAATAATGAACACAAGAGTCTATTTATATATTTGAATGCACAATAAAATAAAGAAGATAATTAGGATAACTAATCTAACTAACTCTTAACTATATAAGAGTAGTATAGTACTTCAGTTTCAAAGTCAATGCTATTTGATATTTATGGATTCCTAACCTTGAGCTTTTGAGTTCAGGGGTTGGACACAATGGTTGGTGACCATGGAACTCAGCTTTCTGGTGGGCAGAAGCAGCGCATTGCCATTGCAAGAGCAATACTTAAGAATCCAAGAATTTTACTTCTAGATGAAGCTACAAGTGCACTTGATGCAGAATCTGAAAGGGTAGTACAAGAGACTCTAGATAAGATCATGGTCAACAGAACCACGGTTGTTGTTGCACATCGCTTGAGCACCGTGAGGAATGCCGACATGATTGCTGTAATCCATAGAGGGAAAATGGTTTTGAAAGGTAGCACACAAAATATGGCTTCTTTTCATTGATTGAGTAGAATTCAATTCATACATAGAGAGTCGAATTGAAATTGTCATGATCTTGTTTATATTTATTCTTTTATTTGTACATTGATCAGGAACACACACAGAATTACTCAAGGATCCTGAAGGAGCTTATTCTCAACTCATACGATTACAAGAAGTAAACAAGGAATCAGAAGAAACTACAAACCATCACGGCAAGAGAGAACTTTCTGCAGAATCGTTTAGACAGTTGAGTCAAAGGAAGTCGCTTCAAAGATCTATCAGTAGGGGATCATCTATAGGGAATAGTAGTCGCCATTCATTTTCTGTTTCGTCCGTTTTACCAACAGGAGTTAATGTCATTGATCCTGAACTTGAGAATTTAGCAACCAAAGAAAAAGGACAAGAAGTTCCGCTAAGCCGCCTTGCTACCCTCAACAAGCCAGAGATTCCAGTTCTGATTTTTGGATGTTTTGGGGCCATAGGAAACGGTGTCATATTTCCAATATTCGGCATTCTGATTTCTAGTGTGATCAAAACATTTTATGAACCGTTTGATGAGATGAAAAAGGACTCCAAGTTTTGGGCAGTGATGTTTATGCTCCTTGGTTTTGCATCATTGCTGGTGGTTACTGCACAATCTTACTTTTTCTCTGTGGCTGGGTACAAGTTAATCCAACGTATCAGACTACTATGTTTTGAGAAGGTGGTGAGCATGGAGGTTGGTTGGTTTGATGAGCCTGAAAACTCGAGCGGCGCAGTAGGGGCAAGGCTCTCGGCAGATGCTGCTTCAGTGCGTGCAATTGTTGGTGATGCGCTAGGACTGTTGGTTATGAATTTGGCAGCTGCATTGTCTGGTTTGATTATTGCTTTCGTTGCGAGTTGGCAGCTTGCGTTGATTATCCTTGTCTTGATTCCTCTCATTGGATTAAATGGATATGTTCAAATGAAATCCATGAAGGGATTCAGCGCAAATGCAAAGGTGAGTTAGTTTTTATAATGAATGTAGGAGGATTTCGCTTTCTTGTGTTCACTTAAAACTTTTGGTGAAGATGGTGTAATCAATAATGGAAAAAGAGGAATTAACACAGACTGAAAAATGGGAATTGATATTGCAGGATTTCACTTTCTTGTGTTCACTTACTACCTAACCACTTGACTTGCATAGTAAGTAAACTAGTCAAACATGAATTAATCAATCCATAACAAGCCGAACTATACTAACAAATATTAACTAACTTGCAACTAATATTAATTCAATTGTAACTACAAACTCGTACTAATCCTAACAATTGAGTTTATGCAGATGATGTATGAGGAGGCTAGTCAAGTTGCGAATGATGCAGTTGGAAGCATAAGAACTGTGGCTTCTTTCTGTGCTGAAGACAAGGTTATGGAACTATATAGGAAGAAATGTGAAGTTCCCATGAAAACAGGGATAAGGCAAGGGATAATCAGTGGATCAGGATTCGGCGTTTCATTTTTCTTATTGTTTTGTGTCTATGCAACAAGTTTCTACGCTGGAGCTAGACTTGTGGAATCCGGGCATACAAAATTTTCAGATGTTTTTCGGGTACTAACATTTATTACAATCAACTTTTGCAGGAATAAGATGCAAGAATATTGCATTATATGATCAAATCAACCCTCTTAAAAATGTATGTTATTTTCATGTTTTGCAGGTTTTCTTTGCGTTAACTATGGCAACTGTTGGTATTTCTCAGTCAAGTTCCTTTGCTCCTGACTCCAGCAAAGCGAAGACAGCTACTGCTTCCATATTTGGAATGATTGATAAGAAATCAAAAATAGATCCAAGTGATGAATCTGGTACCACTTTAGACAGTGTTAAGGGCGAAATTGAGCTTCGTCATGTTAGCTTTAAGTATCCATCTAGGCCTGATATTCAAATTTTCCGAGACCTCAACTTGACCATCCATTCTGGCAAGGTAAGGGCCCCTTTACTTCCCATGTAGTTATATCAGTTATATAACTAACTTTATATCTAATAAAAATTGTTTGTTCCAGACGGTGGCTCTTGTTGGTGAAAGTGGAAGTGGGAAGTCAACGGTGATTGCTTTGTTGCAAAGATTTTATGATCCTGATTCAGGTGAAATCACACTTGATGGGATAGAAATTCGTCAATTACAGTTAAAGTGGTTAAGGCAACAAATGGGTCTTGTAAGCCAAGAACCAGTCTTATTCAATGACACTATCCGTGCTAATATTGCCTATGGAAAAGGTGGCAATGCAACAGAAGCAGAAATCATTGCTGCTGCTGAATTGGCCAATGCTCATAGATTCATTAGTGGCTTACAGCAGGTAAACAATAATTAAATAAGAACTCTACCAAGCATAAAAAATCGACTTATAAGAATGATGGGTGACAAAATCATTTCAGACCTTATCTCTATTCAGAATTGGGTTTTTAATCCAATATTATATAGTTCTTACTTGTATTATGTCTTGTTACAGGGTTATGATACAATCGTGGGAGAGAGGGGAACTCAATTATCAGGTGGGCAGAAACAAAGGGTAGCTATTGCACGTGCAATAATAAAAAGTCCAAAGATTTTGTTACTTGATGAAGCAACAAGTGCATTAGATGCAGAATCAGAGAGAGTTGTTCAAGATGCATTAGACAAAGTGATGGTAAATAGAACCACTGTGGTTGTGGCACATCGTTTGTCTACAATTAAAAATGCAGATGTTATTGTTGTTGTCAAGAATGGTGTTATAGTGGAAAAAGGAAGACATGAAACACTTATTAATGTTAAAGATGGATTTTATGCTTCCTTAGTCCAACTTCATACTAGTGCTAAAACAGAATGAGCTGATACCACTTCGTTGCATCCCATTCTTCCTCTTTTCTTTATACATTACTTTGATTGGTGTGGATTATAAAATCTGAATTACACCAAACCCCTATCGACAAGTTTTTTTTTTTTTTTTTACACTAAATCCTAAACTATTTAAAGTTTGTTCTGTCGAAATAATAATAAGTTAAATTTATTGTTACTGTCTAAGTTTTTAAATTTGGTGATAAGCATTTGGATTCTATCATTTGTTATTATGAGTATATCACAACTGAATGAGTGGTGACATGGACATAGTTCCTGTCTGGAGGGATACGCAATACCTTTAAAAAATGATGATATGAATGGGCATGAAACTAAAAATATGTTAATGTAAGCATGCAGAATTGACTTGTACAAATTTAATGTTATTATCATTCTTTATGAGGCATGGCTCACAGGTTCAACTAACTTTGTAATAAATTCACCGTCACATTCTGCACTGCATCAGTCCATGTCCAACTAATTTGTTCATATCTCTGATCTCTAGTTTCAGGTGATGAGTGATCTCTCTTATGGCAATTTTGGTGTAAGCACGTATGCTGGATTTGCATGTTGCAATCAGACATTTTATCTATGATTGTGTTGTCTTCAACACCTTCACGACTTTCAATTTGACTGTGAGATCATACTACATATCATTTGGTAATTAGTTAGTTCTAATCAACTGTTAGCAGTTCTTTTAAATATTGTTGTTTTATATTATATTCATCTCAAGTTTAAAGAAGAAGAAAAAAAGTCACATTGAAAATTGAAAAATTGCAATAAAAAAAAAACAGAGAGAGTACATTTACAAAATAAAAGAGAGTAACAAAAGTATTAACAAAGGAAGTACGAACGGTTTAAATTATTTTGCTAATAAAAAGTAAATTTTTAATTCATCCTTCTTTGTGGTTGTATGTAAAGTTTGATTTTTTATTAGTTTGTTTATTATGGAAGTCAAGCAAAGAAGAGAAAGAGAGAAAATATATTGTGTACATGCAAAGGGGATGAAATACGATTCGGATTAGAGAATTTTTGAACGATTCAAAGTGTAAGTATCATCATTAAATGGTATTGAGAAAAGATGAGAGAATACAAATACATGGAAAGGAAATAATACATGAATATTATGAAACTAGATATGAAAGAACGAATAGAAAACATGATAAATTAGATGAATATTGTATGATCAGAAGCATCCAGAAATTTTAATCAGTGGGGTCAAGTTATATCATAAAAGTTTATATAAAATTTTATAAACGTGTAAGCGTACAAAAATTATACAAGTTATATTTATAATTGCTCTAAAATGTTGACTTTTAAAAAATATTTGTCCATTTCTAACAGAGTATAAAAAATATATCCATAATTAATTATTGTTTTACCACAAACGTAGCGTCAGTCACAACCTTTTTCAACAAATATAAAAATAGTTTCTATTATTTTTTTTTTGAAGAAGCTAAAATGAAATATATTACTGCAGCCTGGAAATTTCAACACAAGTAGTGCAAAAACCCTAGCTGAAAGAGTAGTTTATATTATAATAGTAGTTTTATGGTCTTGCAAACAATATGCTCTGAGATAATTGGATAAAAATTTATAAAAGAAAATTTTATCTTAAAAATAAGCGTTATTTGTATCGATATAATAATTATATCAACTTTTTATATAAAAAAAAACTACTTCTTTTGATTTTTTAACTAGTGCTCTTAAAACATTCATTAGGATCCTTCTTAGTTTTGTAACTTTTTATAGTGTAATAAATAGACTATATGAAGACAATAATACTATATAAAGAGAGGTCAAACTAGATATATATCTAATTTTGAGTTAAAAATACAATAGGAACACACAATATCGAAAACAAAGAAGAAAAAAAGAAGAAAAAGGAGTGTCTATTGTAACCAAAAAAACTGTGTCTATTTTTAATTAAAAATGTACAACTAGAAGAACCACAATATCCCACCCCGCAAGCATAGACATCAGGGATGTGGCACGTAGGGGTGGCAAAGATATCCATGCTCACGGGTACCTATGGGTAAAATCCGTCACGGACACGGGACAGATAGCTAAACGGGTATAATAAATGGGTATTTGACTACCCATTATTATATGGATACAGACACGAATTTGATTGTACACATACCCACAGGTACTCATACCTGATAATAAATTAAATAAATTATTAAAATATTCTTATATATCTTATCTTATTACTTAAGTTTTTACTCTATTGAAGGAAATTTTACCGTCCAACTAAGATCTTCGTTAATAACCTATTTTAATTTTTGATTTTTTAATTCATCTTATTAAGTTCACTATTTCTACTCCATTCACATCATAAAACATATCATATGAATTATGCAAGAATCATGAATTTTCTATTGATTATGTATGATTTATAAATTTTTGAATAGATTATGTATGGATGTTTAAAAGTTGAAGTTTTTTGGTAATTAAAGTTATTATTTGTACCAAAAAATAAATAAAATAAAAAATCTATGGGTACCCATAAATACCCATGGATACCTCAATATCCACAGGTATCCGCATAGTGGGTACTCACGAGGGTACGGGGCGGGCACGGATATCATATTTATCCAACGGGACGGAGACGGATATCATACTATCGTTTCCATGGGTACCCATTGACATCCCTAGGCACGAATAAACTTTTTTTCTATTTTAATAATTTTGAATATTTTGTTATGAATAGTTAGTTATTTAAATTTTTAATATGACATGTCCTTAATGAGTGTGTCATTTTAAATGATCATATTTTTTTCTTGGGTGGATAGACGAGATGGCAAAATCATCATAAATTCACACACATAAAGTGGAGGTACCGGGATTCGAACCCTAACCATGACGTCTGACCTAACAATTTCGGTATTTTTGTCAATTGAGTTAGGAGTCATGGGACTTTAAATGATAGTATTAGTAAAGTCTAAACTAGAACAATTTGGTTTTTTTTAACCGGAACATATTGGTATAAAAATTTGGTAGTTAGGCCAATTTTTACAAATGTGGGTATTTTATTGTGATAGTTTTTTCTCTCTCGACCTAAAACTTCTTAACTTAAGTCAAAACGGTTGAGAATTCAACCTTGGTAACCAAGCCATATGGGTGAAAAATAAAAATTAATGGATGGAAAAATTAATGATTTAAAACGATAAATAAAGTTGATGTTCCTTCAAAAAAAAAGTTGATGTCATGTTCAAGTTTATGACACGTATACTCTTGACCATCGAAAGTTGAGAATGGATATCAAGTAAGTACTCCATTTTGGTGATGTGCTGTCAAATAATGGCCGACGACATCACGTAATTGGCACTATAATTTTTTTTTAGGAAAGGTGCCATTTTCTTTTTTGGTCAACTAGTCTAGTGGTTAAAACTCACACATATTAAATATGGAGAACGGGGTGTCAAAAGTTCGAACATTTGCCGCTGCATAAATTATGCAATGTCCTTACCAACTGAACTAAACTCACAGGAACATGAAATGTGTCATTTAACTTATGCTTAGTCATGTTTAGAAAGTTCGAGTAATCGAGTGCCAGTCTGAATGATTTATGGTTAACCCTATGCTGTACAAGTGATATACATCTTGCAACATTTATAATGTTGTTTAGATATAGAGTTTTTTTTATCATGGGTAAATTTTCAAAAGTTTAAAATAGTAATTTTGATTTGTGAATTGTGCAATTTATATTATATATGTAGTTTGTTAATAAATAATTATTATTTTTAATAAAAAATTATTTGTTTTAGGTGATTTAAGATGTGCAATACTGCACATATTAGATAAATCTTTAAATGGAATACAATGAGATTTAATAATGTAATAGTGAAAAATAACTTGTGCATGATATAATGCTGTTTTATTTGCATACATTAGATAAGAGAGAAAATTATTCGACATGAAGATAAAATCGCATTCGTTTTGGTTCGATTTAAAGAATTCTTTTTAAAAAATCTGATCATACTATATTAAATGCAACTTAGTTCTGACCGACATTTAGATTATTTAAATTACAATCGTAAGTTTTTATTAATATTGATGTTATAAAACCGAAAAAAATAACTAATAAATTTTATTTTACCTAAAAAAAATCTTTATTTACCATTGGTTACTCTGTCCGAGGGACTTGCAAGTATCTCACGACGCCGGTTACTACTGTGGAGAGCGTTTTACCTGATGCGGTGTGGTTGAAGCAAGTTTCGTTGAAGGTTTCAATGTTTGTTTGGCGGCTCCTACACAACAGACTCCCCACAAAAGATAATCTGATACGTAAGCGAGTTATCCATCATGAAGATACCGCATGCGTTGGAGGATGTGGCGGCCAAGAGATGGCGGCTCATTTACTTCTAGGATACACCGTCTTTGGCAACTTGTGGCACCTTATTTTTCAGTGGGTTGGTATTTCTTTTATTTCTCCAGAGTCGGTGGCTGATCATCTTCATCAATTAGGTCAGCTAGCGAGTGTACCACGATTTACACATACTTTCCTCAAAGTAATTTGTCACGCTACTGCTTGGGTTATTTGGAAGGAAAGAAACAACATGATCTTTAATAACAACATTCAGGATGTGGTTCATCTATTAGAAACCGTTAAGTTTTTGTCATATTCTTGGTTAAAGGCTAACTTTCTCACTTCTGCCTTCAGTTATACTGACTGGTAGCGGCATCCTTTGTTATGTATGGGTGTTGGGGAATAGCTTTTTTTCTTGGTTTTTTTCCGTTGTGCTTTGTGGCAACATATACCTAACATTCTATTCCTTTTGGGTGGTTCTCTATTGCACATTTTGTGCGAGATGAATCACTCTTTTTAAGTTATATTCCATTTTGGTTTCTTCAAAAAAAAAAACTCAAAACTTTAGTTAATATAGAAGAGACTCTCATCAATTCATCTAAGCGCTCTTGTGTATCCTTATTTATTAATTTTATTAGGTCTGCAACAACTTAACCTAATAATTTCCCTCAATGCTGCATTAACTTAGCAGTAATTTAACATAATTTAACCTAACAAATTTCATCTAAAACAATGCATTGCACCAATTTCATTCCTATCGTCTTGCCTTTTTTTTTTGACAATATATTGTACACTTATGCCTTTTTTTTTTACAATATTTTGTACACTTATCTAATACTAAAAAAATGCATCGCTATCATGTTGCCTTTTTTTTTTTACAATATTTTGTACACTTATGCCTTTTTTTTCCTTTTTTTTTGACAATATTTTGTACACTTATTTAATACTAAAAAAATGCATCGCACCAATTTCAATCCTATCATGTTGCCTTTTTTTCTTTGACAATATTTTGTACACTTATTTAATACGTTTACAAACAGACTACCCTAATTTCCATGAAAAATCGGCTACCCTAATTTCCATGTAAACTTGGTTGTATCCTTATCCTTATTTATTAACTTTGTTAGGTCTGCAGCAACTTAACCTAATAATTTCCCTCTAAAATGCTGCATTAGGTTAGCAGCAATTTAACCTAACAAATTCCATTTAAAACTCTTACTTATAAATGTTAACCCGTCTCGCTATACTTAACCTAATTTTAACCTAATTTTTTCCTCCACACTTTTGCATTTAATGTTTATCTAAAGTAAAATAAAATTATGTTCCTAATTATATGCTATTTTTTTGGAAAGGAATGACCGTTAACCCATCTCGCCATACTTAACCTAATTTTAACCTAATTTTTCCCTCTACACTTTTGTATTTAATGTTTATCTAAAGTAAAATAAAATTATGTAAATGTTAACCCGTCTCGCTATACTTAACATAATTTTAACCTAATTTTTTCCTCCACACTTTTGCATTTAATCTTTATCTTAAGTAAAATAAAATTATGTTCCTAATTATATGCTATTTTTTTTTAAAAGGAATCCTTATTTATTAATTTTGTTAGGTCTGCAACATTTTAACCTAATATTTTCCCTCTCATTTTAACCTAACAAATTCCATCTAAAAAAATGCATCACTCCAATTTCATATCTATCCTCTTGCCTTTATTTTTTTGACAATTTTTTTTTTGATTTTACACGTTTGTTCTGGAAATTATGATTTTGCACTCAATATGCGCATATCAATGATCAGGTTATGATGCCTTCTATTTTATACTTTTTTTTTTTTGGATTTTTTTTGACAATATTTTGTAGTTTTGAAGGAAATATTTTGTACACTTATTTAATATTAAAAAATACATCGCACCAATTTCATGCCTTTTTTTTTACAATATTTTGTACACTTTTTTTTTTGAAGAAAATATTTTGTACACTTACTAAAAAAATGCATGGCACCAATTTCATTCTAATCTCGTTGCCTTTTTTTTGGACAATATTTTCTAAACTTATTTATCCTTATTTATTAATTTTGTTAGTTCTGCAACATTTTAACCTAATATTTTTCCCCTCATTTTAACCTAACAAATTCCATCTAAAAAAATGTATCGCTCCAATTTCATTCCTATCCTCTTGCCTTTTTTTCGACAATATTTTTTTTTTTGATGCTGCTCTCAATATGAGCATATCAATGATCAGGTTGTGATGCCTTCTATTTTATACTTTTTGTTTTTGGATTTTTTTTTGACAGTATTTTGTACACTTTTTTTTTAAGGAAATATTTTGTACACTTATTTAATACTAAAAAAATGTATCGCATCAATTTCATGCCTTTTTTTTTACAATATTTTGTACACTTTAATTTTTTTTTTTAAGGAAATATTTTGTACACTTACTAAAAAAATGCATCACACCAATTTCATTCCTATCTTGTTGTCTTTTTTTTTTTGACAATATTTTCTACACTTATTTATTAATTTTGTTAGGTCTGCAATATTTTAACCTAATATTTTTTCTCTCGCTTTAACCTAACAAATTCCATCTAAAAAAATGCATCGCTCCAATTTCATTCCCATTCTCTTGCCTTTTTTTTTTGACAATATTTTTTTTTTGATGTTGCATGTTTGTTCTAGAAATTATGATGCTGCACTCAATATGAGCATATCAATGATCAGGTTATGATGCCTTCTATTTTATATTTTTTTTTTGGATTTTTTTTTGACAATATTTTGTACACTTTTTTTTTTAAAGAAATATTTTGTACTCTTACTAAAAAATGCATCACACCAATTTCATTCATATCCTGTTGCCTTTTCTTTTTGACAATATTTTCTACACTTATTTAAATACGTTTACAAACAGAATACCCTAATTTTCATGCAAACTCGGCTACCCTAATTTCCATATAAACTTGACTATATATACCAAGCCCAAAACCGAGTTTCTCTCAATCGCTTTCAGGTGTCATGATTCCCTTTAAGTTTCAACGAAGACAATTTTCTTTGACTGTATCATTTGCAATGACAATTAACAAAAGTCAAGGGCAGTCGCTTAAACATGTTGGTGTATGTCCACCAACACCTATATTTTGTCACGGACAGTTGTATGTTGTTGTTTCAAGAGTTACATCGAGAATAGGACTAAATATATTGATCACTGGTAAAGATGGTGAAGATACCAATGTAACGTCTAACGTCGTATATGATGAAGTATTTTACAATGTGTGATGAAACTACATGCCAATGTACTAAAAATTTCATATTTCTTTTACGAATTATTGATAAGATTACCAAATTTTCTTTTATAATATTTCAGATTTTATACATTTTATGAAGTGTTTTATTTTGTCTAATATGAATTATCACGTGTTGTTTTTTCACTGTTACCAATTATATATTACATTTTATTATTTGTATGTCAATCCATTTACATCAAACATGTGCTGGTCAAAAATCTAGTTTATTTAATATTTCTAATGTTAAGGAAAACACGCAGTCCTAGCTCAAAGAACCCGCCTTGAAATTGCCTTTTTCCTTAAAAAAAATCGATTAAATAATAATGATTCACACTTTTGTCAGAATAAATAATTGTACTGATCAAGAAGACATGGAGTTCCCTTCAAAAATAAACAAAGAAGATACGCAGTTAAGGCGTAGTAGTATAAATGAGATTTTATTTTGATTATTATAAAAAGAAAAGGTCGTCAAGAAAGTAGATAAATAATAGGAGATTGTTTGACCAAAATTTCACGTGGAAACACAAACAGCAGGAACAGCTGTGAGCTGTGACAGGATATATACAACTTTTTATGAAATTTCATTGATTTCTTTTACAGGCATATATATGAAAAGATGAAATTACACTCGAAGAATTACACCAATACTTATTTAATAACATTACAATGGGAAATATTTTTCAAAATTAACCACTGAATTGAAAGTTAATCACATAGATTATCATATATATAAATTTTGACATTAATTTATCATTTTATATTATAACCAATTACACTATAGCCGTTAATCTTGACAATCTAGAAAATGATTGTAGATTAATGTTAAAATTATATATATGATGATGATCTATATGATAACTTTCGATTTATCCATTGGATGTTCTTGAACTAGTGTACCTATCGGTGTAACTTTTTTTTGTGTAATTTGATCCTCTTTATTTTGTATGTTTAAGCGAGTCCAAATTTCTTGCCTAAAAATATCATTCAACATCACTTATTTTGTAAAAAAATTATAATAAAAATTTAGGATGAGTAGAATACCTTAAAGCTAAAAAAAAAACACTTATATGTTGTACCCAAAAAAAAAAACACTTAAATTTTTGTACTTTAATATATTCATTTTGTTGCCTAAAAATATCATTCAATTTCACCAACTTAAAAAAACTATTTTTTTTTCTTTTATAACCATCATTCTCTACAAGAAGTAAGTACCCAATTTTTTACAAATTATACTGATGCAAAATAGGTGAATCATCCACTATTATAGATGTCATAAGATATTAATATAAGATATTCTCTCTTTTTAGAAATCTCATAAGATATTCTTTTTAACAAAGAAATTAAATGCATAGAAAATATATTACCAAATTAAACAAGGCAACATACGATGAAATTTTTCATTATTAATTTTTAAAAAGTCAACATATTTTTATATAAGCAAGTCTTTTAAAAAATAATAATTTATAATAACTAATGTATAAAGGTGTGGAAAAGTGGGTACACACAGACGCGTAATAGTTTACAATATCAAATCAAATTTTCATATAAAAAATGCAATAGAACTAAGAGAAGTCATCCATGACGAATGAATGAACATTGTACCATTCCACAAAATCAATGCCTTAGTTAGTAGTAGTACCTACCACATATGTAGAATTAGATACTTGCGCTTTAAGCAATAGCAAAGTCAAATATAATATTCACTACTAGCTTAGCATTCCCATTCAAACAGTACTATACTCCTTATATATACTATTTTTAGCGTATAATCTTACAAACTGAGATCTCACTTTGTAGTTTGTCCCCCTTTTTTTTTCTCTTTCAACCCATCACTTAAAATCTCTAATGATATCACCCACTTTTATCATTCTCTAATTTGACACAATATTCCTTCTTTCTGTGTCTCTTCAAACAGGTATGTTCTTATTCATGAGTCATGATCATTTTTAATCTCTTATGGATTCAAGTTCTACAAAGTTGATATATAGTGTTTAATTTTATCAAATTTTTATCTTCTTTTTCTTTACATATTGATTAAAAATTCAAATAATGTTATTCAAGAAATACAACATTTTTCTACTTTCTTTATGTGGTTAGATAAGAGACAAAAGAAAAAACATGTTTATAATACTAACTTTCTTGTTTTGGATCAGCTGATTCAACCGTGTATTTACGTGTTCACATTTGTAGCTGTTTTTTTTGGATAAATCCAATTTAAGAAACCAAAATCCATGTTCATAAGATGCTTGTGAACGAATCTTAGTTTGAAATCACTTAATAAGAACACGTTGCAGTTTAGTTTTAGTAGTTATCAAATCCACTTTTTTGTTCCTTCACGTTTCTAAGCCCCCAAGTTTCTTTCACATTTAATGAAGAAAGAAACGTTTGGTCAATCTTTGAAAATGACAACTCTGTCCTTTAACTTTGGTTAGCTTTAAAACCAGTTCTCTTTTTCATTTCAAATTTAGTTTTATCCAATACTTTGTATTTGGACTATACTTTTGAGTTGCTAAATATTTTTTATTTTTCAATAGTTGAAGGCTTATAGAAGACATTGATTTGACATGGGTAAGTTGAATGGTGTTGGTGAGATAGAGAATAATCATGATGAAGCAACAACGTCAGAGAAAAATTCAACAGAAACAAGTAGTACAAATGTTGTTACAAACGGCGAAAAGGACAAAACAAAAGAAAAACAAGAGACAGTACCATTTCACAAATTATTCACTTTTGCAGATTCTACTGACATTTTATTAATGATTGTTGGTACTATCGGTGCTATTGGAAACGGTTTGGGTTTACCTCTTATGACATTATTGTTCGGTCAAATGATTGATAGTTTTGGTAGTAACCAAAATAACACCACCGATGTTGTTGATGAAGTGTCCAAGGTATCATAAATACCATACCACAATAATTAATCAATAACATTTTTCTTTTTCTTTGTTATTAATCCTTGTTTAGTGTTACTAATATTCTGTTATTACAGGTTTCTTTGAAATTTGTATACTTGGCAGTAGGATCTGGGGTGGCAGCATTTCTCCGTAAGCATAGTATTTTGTAATTTAAGATTATGAATTTTTTTAGTATGATGAAAAAATAATAAACTTATGATGATTGTTTCTATTTTCAGAGGTGAGTTGTTGGATGGTTACTGGGGAAAGACAAGCTGCAAGAATAAGAGGATTGTATTTGAAAACAATATTAAGACAAGATGTTACTTTCTTTGATAAAGAAACAAATACAGGAGAAGTTGTAGGGAGAATGTCTGGTGATACTGTTCTTATTCAAGATGCCATGGGTGAGAAGGTATGAATATTAGTAAGATTTTGGAGTAAAAGGTTGGTTTGAATTTAATTTACTTAATTTGAAGGTTTAATTTTCTGTTTGAAAAAACAGGTTGGGAAGTTTCTGCAGCTAATAGCAACATTTATTGGGGGTTTTGTGATAGCATTTACGAAAGGGTGGCTTCTTACTGTTGTGATGATGTCAACACTTCCACTTCTTGTTGTGTCAGGTGCTGCCATGGCTGTAATCATAGGCAGAATGGCTTCTAAAGGTCAAACTGCTTATGCAAAAGCTGCACATGTTGTTGAACAGACAATTGGCTCCATAAGAACGGTATGCTGTTAGAAATAAGTCTTTTAAATTTTATAACTTCTTGGTGTGTGTTTGGTTCTGCGGTGATAAATTGCGGTAAAATTAAATATGGCCAAAAGTTGGTTGAATGTAAAATTATTTATATTTGGATACATTCATGTTGATAATAAACTCTGAGGTTAAAAATAATTGTAGATGTAAAAACTACAAATTCTAGCTTAAAGTTAGAATCAATTATGGAATCAAAATTAATTCTTCTCAATAACATCCAAACATGCACTTAGTTGAATGCTTTTCTTCTTGCTGCTTATGTGTGGCAGTGCTATGATACCATGCATTTTAATTTTGTGTCTTGTGTATATTTTCAGGTTGCATCCTTTACTGGGGAAAAGCAAGCAGTATCTAGTTATAGCAAATTTCTTGTAGATGCTTACAAATCAGGAGTTTTTGAAGGTACTATAGCTGGAGCAGGACTAGGCACAGTTATGTTTGTTATTTTCTGTGGTTATGCTTTGGCTGTATGGTTTGGTGCGAAGATGATAATGGAAAAAGGATATAATGGCGGCACCGTGATTAATGTGATTATCGCCGTGTTAACTGCTTCCATGTAAGTAACCATCTTTTTTATGCATATCCTTGCCAATAAAGTTTAAAAGTTCCTTATTTAGATTAAAAAAATTATATCTTATGGATATGTGTATTTGTAGGTCTCTTGGCCAGGCATCACCAAGTATGAGTGCTTTTGCGGCAGGTCAGGCAGCGGCTTACAAAATGTTTGAAACAATTAAGAGAAAGCCAGAGATAGATGCTTATGATCCAAATGGGAAAGTATTAGAGGATATTCAAGGTGAAATAGAGTTGAAGGAAGTTTATTTCAGTTATCCGGCAAGACCTGAGGAGCTGATATTCAATGGATTCTCTCTTCATATATCAAGCGGAACAACCGCGGCATTGGTTGGACAAAGTGGAAGTGGAAAGTCCACAGTTATTAGTTTGGTGGAAAGATTCTATGATCCACAGGCAGGTGAAGTACTTATCGATGGAATTAACATGAAAGAACTTCAGCTTAGATGGATCAGAGGGAAAATTGGTCTTGTCAGCCAGGAGCCAGTGTTATTTGCATCCAGCATTAAGGATAACATTGCATATGGTAAAGATGGAGCAACAATTGAAGAAATAAGATCTGCATCTGAACTTGCAAACGCCGCCAAATTCATTGATAAACTTCCACAGGTTCTTGATTCTAACCAAACTTTAGTACCATATTACTAAAATAACTCATTTATTAATAACTTGATCAAACTAACCAGTAATGAATACAAAAGAGTCTATTTATACATGAGTCCAAATGAAAATGAAGAAGATAACTAGGATAACTAGCCTAATTAACTATTAATTAATTTTATCTCTAATAAAAGTAGTACTGTACTTCAATTCCAAAGCAATGCTATTTGATATTTTTGGATCATAATTTTGAACTTTTGAATACAGGGATTGGACACAATGGTTGGTGACCATGGAACTCAACTGTCTGGTGGACAGAAGCAGCGCATTGCGATTGCAAGAGCAATCCTTAAGAATCCAAGAATTCTACTTCTAGATGAAGCTACAAGTGCACTTGATGCAGAATCTGAAAGGGTGGTGCAAGAGGCTCTGGATAGAATCATGGTCAACAGAACCACAGTTGTCGTTGCACATCGCTTAAGCACAGTGAGGAATGCTGACATGATTGCTGTAATCCATAGAGGGAAAATGGTTGAGAAAGGTACCACAAATATTCAAATAATGTTTTCATGCATTATTGACATTTTTGTTGGAAGTCATTGATAAGAGAAAAGTAAAATGGAAATCATAATAATAATAATAATAATAATAATAATAAGAGAATAAAGTACATCTAAGGGCACATAAGGCTTATATAGCCAATGAGAAGAACAACTAACTAGTATAGCTAGTTTTCACATCTAATATGCAAAGAGTTGTATTCAAATTACAAAAACCTTGTTTATATATGTTCTTATTTGATAACTTCATTTGTACAATGATTAGGAACACACTCTGAATTACTGAAGGATCCTGAAGGAGCTTATTCACAACTCATTCGGTTACAAGAAGTAAACAAGGAATCAGAAGAAACTACAGACCATCACGGTAAGAGAGAACTTTCTGCAGAGTCCTTTAGACAGTTGAGTCAAAGGAAGTCGCTACAACGATCTATCAGTAGGGGATCATCTATAGGGAATAGTAGTCGCCATTCATTTTCGGTTTCGTTCGGTTTACCAACGGGAGTTAATGTCGCTGATCCTGACCTTGAAAATGTGCCAACCAAAGAAAAAGAACAAGAAGTTCCGCTGAGACGCCTTGCTTCCCTTAACAAGCCAGAGATTCCCGTTCTTCTTATTGGAAGTTTAGCTGCCATAGCTAACGGTGTCATACTTCCAATATTCGGCGTTTTGATCTCCAGTGTCATCAAAACATTTTATGAACCGTTTGATGAGATGAAGAAGGACTCCAAGTTTTGGGCGATAATGTTTATGCTCCTTGGTCTTGCATCATTGGTGGTGATTCCGGCGCGCGGTTACTTTTTCTCTGTGGCTGGATGCAAGTTAATCCAACGGATCAGGCTATTATGTTTTGAGAAGGTGGTGAATATGGAGGTTGGTTGGTTCGATGAGCCTGAAAACTCGAGCGGCGCAGTTGGTGCAAGGCTCTCAGCAGATGCTGCTTCTGTACGTGCCCTTGTTGGCGATGCACTTGGACTGTTGGTTCAGAATTTGGCATCTGCATTGGCTGGTTTGATTATTGCTTTCATTGCGAGCTGGCAGCTGGCGCTGATTATTCTTGTGTTGATTCCTCTTATTGGGTTAAATGGATATGTTCAAATGAAATTCATGAAGGGATTCAGCGGAGACGCAAAGGTTAGTTACTTTTGTGACATTTGTAATTAGTAACTGCATGGTTTAGATTATTATGAGAGAAATTCTCAATGTAGTAATTAGGGATGAGAGTAGGTCAGGTTAGGCTTTGTAAGGTCTGTACCTAATTTACTTTCAAAAATTTAGGCAGAAATCTGACGTATTACTTGTTATTGGCCAATTTTTAAGGTCTGGTAAAAATTTAGGCAGAAATCTGACCTATTACTTGTTATTGGCCAATTTTTAAGGTCTGGTATAGCTTATGTTACAACTGTCGTAATGTGATTTGAATTGGTGCAGATGATGTACGAGGAGGCTAGTCAAGTTGCGAATGATGCAGTTGGAAGCATAAGAACTGTGGCTTCTTTCTGTGCAGAAGATAAGGTTATGGAACTATATAGGAAGAAATGTGAAGGTCCCATGAAAACAGGAATAAGGCAAGGGATAATCAGTGGATCAGGATTCGGTGTTTCGTTTTTCTTATTGTTTAGTGTCTATGCGACCAGTTTCTACGCAGGAGCTAGACTTGTGAAAGCTGGGAATACAACCTTCTCAGATGTTTTCCGGGTACTAAATCTTTCCTACCAGTAACATTCATTATGATCAACTTTTGTGAAAAGGTGCAAGAATATGACATTATAATCAAATCAAGTCTCTTATAAATGTATTTTTTTTCGTGTTTTGTAGGTTTTTTTCGCTTTAACTATGGCAGCTATTGGTATTTCTCAGTCAAGTTCCTTTGCTCCCGACTCTAGTAAAGCAAAGTCAGCTACTGCTTCCATATTTGGAATGATTGATAAGAAGTCAAAGATTGATCCAAGTGAAGAGTCTGGTACCACTCTAGATAGCGTTAAAGGCGAAATTGAGCTTCGTCATATAAGCTTTAAGTATCCATCTCGGCCTGATATTCAGATTTTCCGAGACCTCAACTTGACTATCCATTCTGGCAAGGTAAGGGCTCCTTTACTTTCTAACAATATTTTGCAATTTTCAATGTAAATTTTTACTTTGTATGTTCTAGCTGGAATGTAATTTGGCTCACATTTTAGTATTATTGAATCAGTTTTTAAATTATATGCACAAAAACTTTCATAATGTAATTCTGATGTTTCTTATATCGGCGAAAATGAAAACGTATGTAGCAAGCAACTAATGCTTACACTATCAAAAATTGTTTGTTACAGACAGTAGCACTTGTTGGTGAAAGTGGAAGTGGGAAATCAACAGTGATTGCTTTGTTGCAAAGATTTTATGATCCTGATTCAGGTGAAATTACACTTGATGGGATAGAAATTCGTCAGTTAAAGCTCAAGTGGTTAAGGCAACAAATGGGTCTTGTAAGCCAAGAACCAGTCTTATTCAATGACACTATCCGTGCCAATATTGCTTATGGAAAAGGTGGCAATGCAACTGAGGCAGAAATCATTGCTGCTGCTGAATTGGCTAATGCTCATAGGTTCATCAGTGGCTTACAACAGGTACAAAAATAACTTACTAAAAACACTATCAAACTTTTTCTCCGTCTTTCTTTTAGTGAATTACCTAGTGGTTATACTAAATTGGTTGATCAGTTTCAGTTCAGTCGAATAAGAAGAGTCGAGTTAGAATATTTTTTAAAACAATTATTAGTTAGACTTTAAATACCTTCGAACTAGAACCTCATACCCTAAAAAACGGATGAGTAAGGAAAAAAAAAAAAACTATTATGTGCTACAATTTTATGGACTAATCTATGTTTATTTAGGTTTTTTTCTTAGTTGTATTAATGTCTTGTTGACATTGTGTAATTTTGGGTGGAATGTTTTGACTTTAACAGGGATATGATACTATAGTGGGAGAGAGGGGAACTCAACTATCAGGTGGGCAGAAGCAAAGGGTAGCTATTGCACGAGCAATAATCAAAAGTCCAAAGATTTTGTTACTTGATGAGGCAACAAGTGCATTAGATGCAGAATCAGAGAGAG
>Ga0315914_1002399_pt1 | contig 28703 bp, 9 predicted proteins | sample MpolenodulesMG_FD_203920 | JGI IMG/M metagenome (GOLD analysis project Ga0315914, IMG submission 203920) | Medicago polymorpha root nodule microbial communities from Los Angeles, California, United States - elongated nodules | ecosystem: Host-associated > Plants > Roots > Nodule | place: USA...
AGAAAGAAGTTGGTTGCTGAAGGAGAAAGAAGAAAAGGAAATTTAAAAAAATAAAAAAATAGATGTAATGAGCAAATAGTGTACGGTGTCATTTTTGTGTCTTATATTTTGTGTCTATTTATCATTCCTCGTTTACGATAGACTTTTTCATTAGAAAAATAAAAATAAAATGGTGCAACTTTAAAATATTAAAAAAGAAAATAATTTTAAAAAATTGCTTAGAATTAGAATTATATATTGAAGCGAACCATATATAACCCCTCAGTTGTTCTCGTAACCCTAACATCAGTGGCGGCCACACCGCCCCGACATTAGGGTTTATCACCATCTCCTCCTTCTCCATCAGGTTCATCTTCCCTTCTCCATCAATCTCTTCAATTTATTGCCATTACTCAACGATCATACTATCTATCATCGTTAATTTTCCATTTAATCGAATTTTAACTTTGATTTTGTAGGCAAAATGAGATTAGAGAAGTGTTGGTTCTGTTCTTCTACTGTATATCCTGGTCATGGGATCCAGTTTGTTCGTAATGATGCTAAGGTAAATTAATTCTAGATTTTGTTATAGCTCTTTTTGAATCTCTTGATTTTGATATAGCATAGTGAATTTTGATGAATTAAGGATCTGTTTGAATTGACTTATATTTGAGCTTATCTACTAACGTTAGTTTTGTGGCACTGTTTGGGAGAACTTTTGAAAACAGCTTATAGCTTATGACATTTTTCATAAGTTTTTTTTTTCTGCTGATTTTTATAAGTTCTCTTCTCCAATATAGCTTATGAAAACAGCTTATTGCATATATAAAAGTAATTTAACTCAATTTTATTATTTGCTATAAAAATAGCTTATGTAAGCTTATTCATGTTTTGCTATAAAAGCTGCAAATAAGCTGCTTATCCAAACATATGCTAATTTTGTTATTAGGGCGATAGTGGCCATTATTCCAGTTTATTTAGCTAGCAGATGTAGCGTGCAAAAGGTGAAAGAACATAGTTATAGGTTTTTTTAAAATAAGAACATGAGAGATGACCTATTTTCAAAATAGAAAAACTTTGTGTATTGCTCATGTATTCACCGTCATATTAAAACTTTCAATGCATAATCTTTGCTTTGTTTCCATTCTCTTTTTTATTTATTTATACGCAGCATGATAATTGACTAGGGGCCTGTTTGGATTTACTTATTCTAGTTTTTGTACTAGTACTGGCAGTTTTGTGAGACGGTTTGGGAGAACTTATCAAAACATCTTACGACAATTATCACAAGTTTTTTCTGGCTCATTTTCGAAAATTCTCCAATATAGCTTTTAAAAACAGCTTATATCAAATACAAAAACAATTTAACTTCATTTTATCTTTTTGCCTACAACACTATCGACTGCATGCAGCGGGTTTTTTGCATTCCACTATTTTTCTGTGATCCACTGTATTTAAATGATGCTTGCTATTCACTCTCTACAGGTGCTTTCTTCCGTTATAGTTTTGAAGTTTTGTGAAACTATTTACTCCTGAATCGTCGATTCAGCCCTGACATGAAATCTTTGTCCTAACCGCCTACCCAAACAATCTGGATCACAACATATGTAATCTGTTATAGACATTATAAATGTGTACTGTAATTTGAGATTTTAGTGTCCTTGTTCGAGAATTTAGAGGTTTAGATGCGTTTTTTTTTTTTAGATATCTCTAATCTCTGTTACTTTTCCAAATCTCCAAATCACCTTATCACTCCAATCTGGATTGCCTTACTTGCCTGACTTGTGTCGCAGGATCAAGTTGGTAGCTTAGATCACCTGTTTATTTTATTGATTATCCTTATTTATCTTTTATATATAAATGGCAGGCTTTGTATGTTTTCATAGCTACACTTCACACTACATGTGGTTATAGTGTCTCACAACTGTTTTTTTTTTTTTTTTTGTAGATTTTTCGATTTTGTAGATCTAAGTGCCACAAAAATTTCAAAATGAAGAGGAATCCTCGGAAAGTAAAATGGACCAAGGCATATAGGCGGGTGCATGGAAAGGACATGACACAGGTAAACAAGACTTCCTTTCCCTTAATTTCCTAGTCTCTTTATTGTGTTGATTACTCTCTTGGTTTGGTGAAGCTTCATGCTTTTTACGTTTTTGTTTTAGGATTCAACCTTTGAGTTTGAGAGAAAACGCAACAGACCTGAGAGATACGACAGGAATCTTACTGAGGAAGTCCTCAAGGCCATTCCAAAGATTGCTAAGATCCAAGCCAGCAGGGGTGAATCACACCACGCTAACAGGTTATTATTTTACTCGACTTTTATTCTTATCCCAAAGCTTTATTATAAATTTTTTTCTTTTTGTTCTGTATTCTGACATTTAATCTCCCATAGGATGAGGGGCAAGAGGCAGAAGGTGCAGAAGGAAGCTGCTAAAGAGTATGAGCAGAGCATCCATCTACTTAAAGCTCCATCTGCTTTGCTTGCGCCGGAGAAGATTAAGGTGGCGGTTTCCCAACAAGCAGAGGAGAATCGTGTCATGGAAGAGTGATATACATGCTGCATCCTCCTTGATTAGGCTTAAGTTACAAGTTCATTTGTTTCCCATCAGTAATGTGAATGATGAATTTTTGAAAGAGTTGGCCTTTGAGAATTATGTTAGTGATGTTGTTTTTGGATAATGATTTAATGTTTTGTGAGATAGTGAACTATTATATTAAACACAGATTTTGCCTAAGATGAAGTGTCTTTGGACGTCTTGAATCTATCATGAGTATACTCGCATGTTGAAATCTTATGTCGTTAAGAAACTTCTGGCTACTTGCCCCTTTATTTTCATTTGGAATAATATTGAAAATAGAGGAAAGTTAAAGGAACTTGTTTAGACATACCATCTTTAGTGTGGTTCTTTTCTGTCTACCACATTTTTCTTTTATAAAGTTCGAATTTCAGACATACCACTATTTTAATGTTCTCAAAGCCACCTTTTTTTTTTCTTCTTTCCTCTTCATATACGAACATTGAACATTGCTTAAGGGATGCAAGTTCAATTCCACTCTGGTCATAATATGTTAAAAATCTATCACTCGTATCACAATAATTGATCTTTATGTAAAAAAATTTGTCTCAAAAATGACCATTATTTTTTTTAATATATTCATTAATTACTTTTTTAAATTATACTAGATAATGGTACATGCACTAAATACCTTTTTTGCTCATTATTATTACCAAACTAATTGATCTTGGAACATTTTTTTACTCGAGTTTATGCTAAAAGATGAAAAGTTAAAGTTGGGCACGTTAATATACAAAATATATTTTATCAACTTAGATGTGCCTTTTCACAAGTTCTAACTAAACTTTTTTAATGACTATTATTGTTTCGACAATTAAAAAACTCACATATACCACATTAACTAATTAACCAATTAATCAAATATAAAATGTATTTATCTAATCAATTAATCAAATATTAATGTATTTATCTTTGAAGTTTTTCATTGCTGGCTGGTTGATGGCACACGTGTTTTTGGCTTGATATTCTCCCTCCAAGCAGGACGATATGGAAGCAAAGGGCAGCCATACAAACATACAAACAAAATCAACAAAAAATGAAAAAAAGTGAGTCATCAAAACTCCCAACTCCAAGTAGTGAGTGACAGTTGCACAGTAAGTAATGGTTTTAGTAACAAGACCTTTTTGTTCCTCTTCTCTACGTGTTCCCTTTGATCATCATTTCCATTCTACAAAGACATACTCAACACGATTCGTCGTTGTTCGATGTGCTCAGAGCAGTGTTCAGGAGATAGAAGAGAATGTGGAGTTATTGGGAAACTCAGTCTTGTTTCCTCCATTGAAAGTGGCAAAGAGAGTGGTGCTTGTTAGGCATGGACAAAGTACATGGAATGCTGAAGGGAGGATTCAAGGTAGTTCTGATTTTTCTGTTCTTACTAAGAAAGGTGAGTCTCAGGCTGAGACTTCTAGACAAATGCTTCTCGAAGACAACTTTGATGCCTGTTTCTCCAGGTCTGTCTATTCATCTATCTCTAAGTTTGAATGTCAATATTAGAATAAAGTCAAATTGTTTTTCGCATAAGTTAAATGATGTTGTATGAAACAAAGAGTTGTGAAGAACGGACACAAGAATAAGATAAGCGTAGGAGATGATGATATTGCTTTGGATGTGTGGTAAGACTAGACGAGATATGATTAGAAATGACAACATTAGAGAGAGTTGGGGTAGCACATTTAGTAGAAAATATGGTGGAAACTAGGCTTATGTGGTTTCGGCATGTAGAAAGAAGATGTATAAATACTGTAGTAAAGAGAGTAGATCAGATGAAGGATTAATCAGATCACTAGAGGCACATGTAGATCCAAAAAAAAACTATAAAAGAAACTGCTAAGAAAGATCTAGAGATTGATGAGTTGAATTGAAATATGGTATATGATAGAACATTATGGCGTCATTTGATCCATGTAGCCGATCTTATGTTGTTGTTGTTGTTGTTGTAAAAGCTGTTTGTATAAAGACGTGTAGTAAAGAGAGTAGATCAGATGAAGGATAGTTAGATCACTAGAGACAGAAGTAGGCCTAAAAGAACTATTAAGAAAGATCTAGAGATTAATGAGTTGGATGCAAATATGGTTTATAATAGAACATTATGGCATATTTTGATCCATGTAGCTAACCCCAGTTAGCGGGATAAGGCTTCGCTGTTGTTGTTATAAAAGCTGTTTACATAAGTTGTTTCTACAAGCTCTCCCAAACAGCTTAACAAATGTTTATGCCAACAGATACCAAGTGAAAATATGTGATTAAATTCCGCTTCATTGTTTTATGCAAATGTACAATCTTGCAGGAGGTTTTTTCTAGTTTATCTCTTAATCCAACATTCAGTATTCATTGTTTATTGGTTGTCAATGCCATGTCATTGATTTTGTGTTTTTGTTTGTTTGTTTGTTTGTTCTTTCATATTAGTCCTTTGGCACGATCAAAGAAAACCGCTGAAATCATTTGGGGATCTCGCCAACAACAAATTATTCCTGAGTATGACCTAAGGGAAATCGATTTGTACTCCTTTCAAGTAAGTTTCTGTTTGATCAGTTTCGCTCCAGCTTCGTAAATTCTGTTTCCCATGTAAATTTATTTTATTGAGTTGATCCTTGAGAGTTCAAATTTCCATTACTTTTGTCTTTATTTACAAAGCTTAAATATAAACACAGGAGCTTAAATACTTATATTCAATAAGCTATTAGGCATTTGCCTTATATATGCATATTGAAAAGCGATTGTAGTCCTCAACACTTATTTCACTGAAAGAATAGAACCTGGGTTAGATCAGAATCGAGGAGAGCACACGAGATAACTTTCGCTTATGCTGTTTCTTTGAACTATCTTCAGTAGCTTATTGAAATAGGATAAAATCAACACGTCATTAAGTTATTTTTACGAAGTAGTTAAAATACATATACAAGTGCTTATGTCATAAGATAAATTCAGATATGCCAGTCCAAATACTTCCCAAGTCTTGCTCATACATTATTCACCTGTATGAGATGTGCTGTAAAATGCAAAGGTGGAGTTGTAAAAATTTCACATAGGTTGACAATGGGTAAAATGAAGAAAATATAATCATGGAGACCCATGTATCCAATGCTTTAAGGTTTTTTATCAGAACTTGGTGTCAGTTCATTTTCGTGGCCTTTCAACTTCAGTCCATTAATTAGAGCTCCACCCCGTTCTCTCCCAGGCTTCCTCTCAATGTTGATATCTAATCGAACGTCGTAAGATCCTACGAGTTGGATCGCGAGTTTGACTACCTTGCTCAATGCCGATATCTAACAGAATAGAATGATTAAAATATTGAGAATCTGAATCAAATTCATAATGAATCCATAATTAACCGAATTGAATAAATGTGTGCCTTTTTAGGGACTATTTACGACGTGGTGTGACAAACGTTATTTTTGATATTGTATCTTAGGGTTTGTTGAAGGAGGAGGGAAAAGCGAGATTTGGTTCGGCTTTTCATCAATGGCAGGTGGATGCTGTGAACTTCGTCATTGATGATCATTATCCTGTGAGAGAGCTGTGGGATCGTGCTAGGAGCTGCTGGACTAAAATCCTAGCTCATGATAGCAGGTCTGTTCTTGTGGTTGCTCACAATGCTGTTAATCAGGCTCTTGTTGCCACAGCAATTGGTACCTGTTTCTCCCTCTAAGGAAACTTTGATGATCAAAAGGTTGGAATTTTGTTCATTTGAATTATGTGCTTACGATAACTTCCATTCCAAACAACCAGGTTTGGAGGCAGACTACTTTAGAACTTTACTTCAGAGCAATTGTGGTGTAAGTGTGCTGGATTTCACTCCGAGACCGGACGGTGGCTCTCCCCATATTTGCCTTAATCGCTTAAATCAGGTATATAGTTCATTTACTGGGGTGGAATACGGAATAATGCGTCCGCAATTGCGATTGTGATGCTGTTGTTGAGACCTCTAAAACCATTATGCTGCGACCACAATTGCGATTGCAGACCATAATTTAAAACTATGGATGTAGGGCTTGGCTTTATTATCCCTTTGACAGCTTCAGATTATAAGCTGATGTGAATTTCTGCACTTGTAGATTGTTTTATTTATTCCCTTTTTCTGAAATAAATATTGTTTAACTATCTTCGCAATGTGGACATCGGTTTAGGCTTTCCTTTAAATAGAGTCAAACTATTAATGCAGACGCCTGGTTCACCTGTTGCCGGAGGGAAATCTGGAGGTAGAGAGGCAAGTAAGCGGATCGTACTTGTTTGCAACGGATCTACTCAAGGAAATACAGAGGTAAGAAGAAATGGCTAAAATGTAATATATAAGGGTCATTAGCAAACATGCTAATAATTTGAGTTTCTTATTTATTCCCATTTCTGTGAAATTTATAGCTGATACACTAATGGATACTATTCCTGTGAGGTATTTTTTTCCTAATACTTGTTGAAAAGTACTTTGCCAAGTTTTCATTTGACTCATTCTAAGTTTCTAACATCCAATACTTGTTTGTTGCAATGGATGTTTACTCACTTTTATGTGGTTGAGATTCTTTAACTGCTCCTCCATGGTAAGAAGTCTTACGTTGGATTAGAAAGAGGCTAGTTCCACAACTCAGACTTGTGACGTTCTAGTCACATAGAAGCAATTTCAATGATTTCACAAGAGCTCTCCTTCAACCCCATTCTTCTAATTAATATTTTTATGTTTAGCACAAGGTAATGTAGGAGGCCTATGCATTAGCCACACTTTGAGCTAGAATGGCTCTTGCATGATGGGGTGCTATGAACCTAGATGCTTAAAAAATGACAAAGTATCAGTGTCCAACATGTATCCAATATCGACAAGTGTCCGACACTTTCAGATACGTACCCTAGAAATATGGAATAAATTATTTTAAAAAATATTTCCACCGATACATCTTATATACTTCTTACCAACTAAAAACATAATTATCATCTGGATATGATACATCTTCCCTACATCATGCTTACTACAGAAACAAAATTGTATGTTTTTTGTGACACATGTACAGTTGAAAGACTATTCAGATATTGGTGGGGGAAAAATATGTAACAATCTGTGTGTAAGGAACCATGGCCAATTGGACTTTAAAACATGCACTTAGTGCGAAGCTACGTCTAAAAGCTTCATGTTAGCACATGGTGAAAAGATTGCAAACATGAAAACAAACACGCTATGCCTTCTTGTTGTGATCCTCATAACTCACAAGTACATAATTGTGATCATCATACAGTGACTATTGATATGTTTGTGTATTAATCCGCAATAAGCATCATGAATGTCTCTTTACAAATATTGTGCATTTATGCACAAATTTTGGTTAATATTTGCTTGTGTCGTATCTTGGTTTTCTAAGTTCCCTGTCCATGTCATGTTTGGGCTTCTTAGGATATGTTAGATAATCATGCACACGCTTTCACCCAACAACGTAAGCTTTTGGAATAGTTTATTCATGGCAGAAAGATACTAAAAGTTTTATCTCAAATGCAGTTCTTCATGTTAGGTTTCTAAACGAACTACCTTATTATAACAGGACGGTGTTCTTTTTGGTGGTGATCAACCATTGAACATGCTTGGTGTTATACAGGTATTGATCCATTTATCGGAAATAAGTGGGAATAGATAGAAGAAGTTATCTCATCTGACCTTTTTCATGTATAACAGTCTCAGAAATCTGCAGAGCTACTTCTTGATTTGAAAGTGAGTTCCGTAATTAGCAGTCCTAACAAATCTTCTATTGAGACAGCCATGGCCATATCCCAGGTAAGCTCGCTTTTGCTACTTTTCACTTTGTTCCATCATGCTAAATTGTTAGTCCCGTCATGCCGACAAACTACTATTTCCTATGTTAATATATTAGTTGCAAACATGATTTAAATTGCATTTGTGGTTACTCTACAAACATTTATATTGCGGTAAATGTGGCCACAATTTTGGTTGCGATGTTGTTGCGGAGACCTCTAAAATCATTATATTGTGGCCGCGATTGTGGATCACAATTTAAAACTTGCAAGTATTTGCATCTGCTTCTGAAAAGACCCTTGTTTTGAAATACCTATTAAACTTAATACTTATAAGGTTTTCTATTTTTTCCCTCACTATTGTTGTAGTCTAATTAAACTGTTAGACATGATTTTAGGTACAAGAGGCTGCAGATTGCTTGGGTGCTGACTGTGTGCCACGCTATGTTGAGACGAAGCAGAAGGAGGATCTTGATATTGAAACTATATTTAAACAATCCAAAAAGGCAAGTAACTTACAGTTTAGATGTGTTTGCATATGCCTTGAAACATGATTTGTCACTCACAAACTATTTGATTTTCGTAATGAAATTGAAGACTACTAATTAATAGAGTATTTCATGATAGGAATGATCTTGACCAAGCAATGGTCATAAGAATTTTCCAAATACCAATTGAAATGTAGAAGGAAACATGTGGTCATGTCAATGTACCAAGAAACATAGTTATCAATATCTTACTATACATACATGGAGTATCTCAATTCTATCCAAATCAATATGAATCTATAGTGTGTATCTACATTGAACATGAATCTCATCTTGAATCTCGATTTGTTATGATGAATCATGATTCGATTTAATGAATCACTAGCTAAACTTGGTGTAGCCAGCCACTTTTTTTGTTAACTTTGTATACCGGTCCACTTCTCTTTATCCTTTGATTAATGACCAGAATCTTGAATTTTTTTAGACGAGTAGAAGATATATTAGTATATAGGTTTTCTATGTCGCTTCTTTTTACTTAAAAATATTGTACTTTTATTTTAATGTATCTTAAACTTAATTGTAATATTCACTATTTTGAAAATAGGTCTTTCAATTCACAACTCGAATCTCGATTTGAACCTGCCAAGAAATATTTAAACTAGGAAAAAGTTTCAATTAGTCTTAGGTGCTATTAGTTGCTTCTAATTTTGATCTTCTCATTTATTGCAGGATGTATCCAGTTTTCCTCCATTTCAGCCTGGATGGTTAAATAAAGTTGAAGATGAATTCAGAACAGCATTATGGGATCAATCTGGAAAAGCCTGGCTATCCCTTTTGGATGAAATATCTGATGAATCTAGATCAGGAGACGTTGTCGTTACAGTTTGTCATCCTGCGATTCACATAGGACTAATGGCGCACTGCCTTAACTTGACCGAGGAATGGCTGGGATCATTTCATCTTGATGCAGGGAGCGTTAGCGTCCTCGACTTCCCCGATGGCCCTAAGGGAAGAGGCGTAATCAGGTGCATAAATTATACTGCACACTTGGGAAGATGGTCCATCCCTATTACAAGACCAACAGAGGATGCTGAAGAGTTTTAACTGTAAATTTATGATTCTGAAATGACACTGAACAATCAGTTGTAAATGTATGATTTGAGGCGTGATAGTGAAACCAAAATCTTTCAGGGTATGTGACCTAAATGCATTCGTTTTTCTCCTTCAAAGATTAAAATATACCCCTCCAAGACCTAGCTTCTTCTTGTTGCATTTGTAAAAGCGTATTTGAGCTTATCTTATGACATATAAGAAATCATGTAATTATTTGAAAGAGCATATAAAATTAACGGATATGTCTATAAGTTGTTTGAAGTTTATTTTCACACTCTGCAATATGGCTTATAAAAGTAGTTTATGCAAAGTTATACCGAGTTTATACCATTCCCTCTTAAATTATATAACAAATTTATACATAAAAGGCTTATTGAATAGAGCATAACTCAATTGGCAGGGATACTGTGACCTGCTAGGGTCAGGGTACGAACCCCAAATTCCCCACTTATTCACTTAAGAGTGACCTAGGTCAGTGTCTCAGTTGTCCTGAATTTTTCTTTCTCTCATAACAACAATTCAAAATACTGATGCTTTAACTGCTGGTGCCTGGTGAATGCTAAACATGTTCATGACTTGAACAAATTAGAGAAGTGCAATAATTTTTTGTCAGAACTCAGTTTGAATATGTCAAGAAACATACAAGAAGTAGTTGTTTAATAAATGGCAATTCGTTATAACACATTTTTTTTATGTTCTAGTATTTTGGTTTTTGCCACTTGTATAAAAGAATAAAGGAAATCTTCCTCCTTTATGCTGCTGTTGACCTTGACCATAGATATGCAATACACATATTGTGCAGGTCTTATCTTTAGACATGAAAAATATTCCATTTTATTTGTCACACACTCTTAGAATTTCATAAGTCATTAATGACATCAACTATATAAATTGGCACACTGTTAAATTTTATAGACTTTCAGATTCAATGATTAATATATCATTTGATCCGTCCCATCACACATAGCTAGTTGTTGATTTTACCGACATTGTCAGCTGTATATATATTTTCCATACATACTCATGCCTCATGGATTATATTTTATTAGGGCAAAAAAAAATAATTCCGGGGAATTTAAAGTGTCATTTTCATCAATTAAATTTAATTCAATTTTCTGATAGCATGAAAATGGACTCTTCAACAAACTTCCAATAAAGCAATGTACAAAATCTCAACTAAAGATGATGTTTCTTAATTTTTCACGTTTTTTGGTATACCTTTGTAATTTTTTACTCATATTTAAAGGAGACTGACTTGGAAGATTAATTAATTGCACATGCTTATGTACATAACGTGTTATATTTACATTGTTTTGGTTATTACTTGTTTAGATTAGTACTATTTATATACTATATATAGAATATTTAATAGAAAAATTCAGGAGAGGGAACAAAAACCACCACTACATATGGATCTTGCCTAGGAAATGGAGTTAATAGAGAATTTCATGTCCACTGACTTTGTGTTTATGGTTTTTATATTATAATAATTTTAATTTCCTCTACCTATTCCTTAAAATATTTCACCAAAAGAAAGGAAATAGATAAATTAAATATTATCATTCCTTCAATAAAAAATGTCATTAACAAGTTGGTACTTGGTAGTTAGATGAATATTTTGTTTTGAGGGAAGTTGGTAGGCAGATGATACCCACTACCACTACAACTAACTCTAATAGCTTTTTTTAGATAAATTAAAATTAGTTATCACACTAATTTTAGAAACTTTTTTATCTGAGCCGAAAGGAACCTATATCGAAAGGGCGGAGTTGATGAAGTGTGGCGGATGACATCAGTGATTGAGTTCATCGAAGATGAATCGTACACACAAGTGCTCTGACGTGCAAGTTACTTTATAAATGAGGTGGGTTAGGTGTCTTTTCTTTCGGTGCAAATGTTTATATATAGACGAATACTCAAGAGATTTGAGCGAAAATCACTTGAGTCCGTTTACGAATTTCTGACTTGCTTTGGAGATAAGTGTCTGATCTTGATCACTTGAAGATGATGTGCTGGACGAATTAAGAATTTGTGTTTGATCCAATATGATATATTATCTAATTACTTAAGAAAAACCAAGAATTTTTTCAATAAATTAAAGATCCAAATACTTATTTCAGTTGAGAAATTATAAAATTTTTTAAGTTAATCCAAATTAAACTTAGGTCAACTAATCGGTTGTCATGATCACCATGTTATTAGTTCTAACTAATTGAATTGAATTGCATATGCAAACAAACATATGCATTGAATTTAATTGTTCTGATTCCCTCAAATATTAGTTTACATGGCCAGTTGATATATTGTATTGATTTCATTTTCGTTTTGTCGTTTTCGTTCTTTTTCAAGTTGATCGTCTCTAAAAAATCATAGCTAGAAGCCTAGTAGCACCCCATGTCATGTGTAAATGTAATATTCTTCTGACAGTGTAACTCAAGAAAATGCTTGGCAGTCACTCCATCAATAGTACGTCTTTGAATTTGTGTAGTTTCAATTTGTTTTAATTTTTTCCTAAACTTTAGTTGTTTTAGAAATTTAAGAATTAATCAAACAGTTTTTTCCACTATAAACAATGGATAAATTAGTTTTATTTTACTTTTATTACAGGTACTATATAGTAGAGTTTGTATTGAAAATGAGTATCTCCTTGGAGCACATTTTAACTAGTATTTTAAATAACTGAGATTAGTGATAAAAGTTTTAAGAAAAGACAATACATAAGGTGCATTTTCTTGGATGCTTTTTGTAAGGTTTTTCACATAAAATTCACCTTTTATGGTTGTAACAAACTTTGAGATTTTTAAGACAAAAAAAACTTAAAAAAAAGTTTTGGATTTGAGAAATTATTGGTAGTTTTTTTTGTTGTTGTTGAGAGAAAGCAACTTATATCATTTCATTAAAAATTGGATCAGTAATACATGTTGAAAACACAGAAGGTAGTACTAGATGTAACTGCCTTAACTACAGCATGCACAACCTCATTTGCTTGCCTCATAATAAACTCGACCTGAGAGTTTGCTAAATAAGTGCTACAGAATTGGATACTACTATCCATAATAGAACCAAATTCGGTGACATCTCCACAACCTTTGTTGAAATAATCGGATACTCTTTTGAGTCAACCTCGAAGTCAACATTTGTAAGTTGAAGTTCATGTATCCACCGAATTGCATGATGTAAACCCAGGGCCTCCCCAACATCAACAGAACAAACCGGAGTGAACCACGTGATTTTTGAACAGACATGGTTCCCATATGAATCTCAGATGCACATTCCCAATCCTACCTTATTGGTGGTATTTGAAAAGGATGCATCAACATTACATCTGTATCTTCCACTCCTCAGTTACTTATTAGTATTTTATGTGAAGAATCATACGAAATACACATAAAAAAAGTACATAACTGTATTCTCTATTATGAAAAATACATGTAATTATCTTTTCTAAAAACAAGGGCATTGACACACAAGTTTGGTTGCCGATGAATGTGATTAACTTGAATAATCTAACCACGTAGATGTATAAGATGAAGGATCTCATGAAGAAGAGGTTGAAGATGAATGATTGAAATAAACTAACTCCGGATCTTATATATTAGCCACATGACTTAATCAGTTTCTAGAATGACATGGGTAAGATGCATTTCTCTAACAATTTGACATCAAAAAAAATACCCTACAATCCGACAAGTAAAACATTTCATGTTGCATGCATATAAAATGTTTTGATATATATATATATATATATATATATATATAATTTTGAAAACTATATTGTCAATTTATTTTATAATTAAAATTCTTAAAATATTTATAAAAACTCTATTAAATAGCACGAGCTCTCATAATAGAGTGGGCCTAGTTTGTGGGTGTACAAGAGTGGGTCATTGTAACAGTAGCTTCAGTTAAATCTACAGTATTGTCATTGAATTCCATATTTAAAGCTGAAGTTCATTTAGATTAAATTGTACTCCCCAAAATCAATGTCACTTTAAAACATTAAAAATAATTCAGAATTGTTTAGTACTGCAATAACTATAATCGTTAAATCAATATTCAAACCCATAATTGAATTATCCACTGTATATGTATTATTGGTCGAAAGGAATCAACATTTTCCTCCACTGGTTTTTATCAAACAGGTAGTAGTACTGGATATTCACATGACATTTATTTGTTTAGATACGATCTCTGCAAATTCAAGAACTGTTGTTTTTAGTTCTTGATGTCATATGTTACCAAATAAAATCACATCATATGGCGGCTGACTCAATAAGCTGATGTCAAAGACTAAAAACTTACATAAATTAAAACGAAAAACACTATAATTGTGATGACTAAAATCATATATATTTAAACCGAGACCAATTCTACAGTACACAAGTTAGACAAATCTTACATTATGCTTAAACTAATCTCACTATTAATTAATTCTAGGGTAGAAAAGACACTTGTGCATGATGCAAAATAATTTTATTTATTCAAGTTAGATAAAGAATTTAAACCTAAGTTTTTTTAATCTTTTTTATGCATATGATATTGATTTTTAATCTTTTTTATGCATATGATATTGATAGATTCGTTTTGGAACAAGTATAACGCACGGTTTGAAGTTTGAATTCTCCGAAGGAATATATAACTAGATAAAAAGACAGCAAAAAGTTAATTCATTAGCTAGCTGGCTAGCTGGCCCAATTGGTCCATCAACTACCTATATTCCCGCTAATATGTTACCACCATCTTTCAAGTTAATTTTTCACCATAAAAAAATAAAGAAGATCTACAAAGTCTAAACTCTATTGCCAAAACAAAGTTGAAATTCAACTTTGTCAGTTAAAGTTGTTCCAAGATATGTTCGTGGTTTGGATGGAATTTCTTGGTACTACATAAGGCCAAAGGAACAATAATTTTCCTTTTAGTTGGATTCCACCTATGCTCTTTTGAATTGTCACCTTCACTTGGTCGTTTAGTTGCATTGCATATAGATATATATCATCCTTTAGAATCTTAGTTGTGATCAATGTTTTACATCAAATGAGATAGAAGAAAACAATGGGGTCCAACAAAAAAAAGAAGAAGGAATTTGAATTCCACGCACTTAGGGATTTAACACTTTGATGCAATCAACACATTTTGTCCAATATCGATTTTATCGTTATCGATGTTAAAATGTGTTTAATCAATCTCGGTCTTATCATTATTGATGTGTTGATAATTGTGTGAAATCTCAATTCTCCAACCACAAGGTATCTGTATTTAAAATATAAACATTGTAGATATCAAATATCTATCATCAGTGTCACATAAAGCGACATTATTGGTTAATCATAAAATATGAATTTGATTCATGATCATGTATCTCTAGTCTACCTCAAGACTTCAACCTGCTACCAATATGAACTTTTCTAAAGTATATGCCTAGACAGAATAGGATAAAGTAAGCCATATATGTGGCCTACTAGTTTAAACACAAAAGGGTTAAGGAATGTCGAGGTTATTGAAGTGAAGATATATGCACTATATACCTTTTAATTATCTTCTACAGCTAGCTAGCTTGGATTTTTGCATTTACTTTGTAGTTTGTTAACGACATAGGGAATTTTGAATTGAGGGAATCATATAATTTTGAAAGGAATATGGTTCTTCTACTTTATTAGGGGAAAGTTAATACTGTAGATGAAAAGATAAAAAAAGTTAGCATGCCCTCTTTATAACCTGAATCATAAGAAGCATGCATTCTCACTCACCTTTTTTTTAGATCTCCCCTTAAATAGGTCAACTAAAACTTCGTTTGTACAATTTAGATGATAGAAGACTATAAAAATATTTGATACGATAATACATGAGATCGATTATGCAATTTTACACTTCTTAACACTTATTGTGTGTGAGTTCGACTTTAATTTTTAGAAGCATAATTAATTCTTATACATGTATATGAGATATGTAGCGCCGACGTTTCACATTGAAGACATTTTTGATGTCCGGCAAGTGTTAGTATTGAACATCGACATAGAACCGATATATTATATAATATATATCCCATTTTCATATTATTATGTAAATGTTGCACCCGATATTTGTATTTGTGTAAGTTGCAACCTTATCACAATTTTTAAGTCCCAATTGCTTTTACATATTTGCAAAGTGGAGAGCATAACTGCAAATTAGGTGCTTTGTAATCTTTGTTATTACACTACTTTGCATAAGTGTGATATAAATAATTCTTACGTTTACCATAAGCAAGGTTGAATGTTGATTCATAATGAGGAAGCTAGAACATGCCCCACGAGCAAAGCAAATTAATTAACTTTACGGGGTCCATGTCCCAAACAACATGCTCTCATACAATTGTACTACATCTCATCAACTAGTGAAAGTAATGATGCCCCCCTTGTGCGCTGGTTCATGTCTATGACTGATTCCCCCATTCCCTATCCATTCTTTCCCATTTAATTTCAGACTTACTTATCTCTTTATATTTATTCTTAAAAATTGTACTTGAATACAATCCTACAAAATCGGCGTAAAAGTCGAGTAGTGTCTTCTCTTTAAATTTTTATCAAGAGTTTTATCTATTTGATATGAAACTTGGATTTTTCTCAATACACCCCTCACACCCAACATTATTGGACTTAATGCATGTATATAAATGATGGGTGACCCAATCAATAGACTCTAATGTCATGTTGAAATTTGGAGTCTAACCCATCTTTACAAAACCAGTTTATAAGGTGAGAAGTGCATCATCTTTATAAACTCTTATCAAAAGTCTTATCTATCTGATGTGAGACTTGAATTTTTCTCAATAATTTGGTCATAGGATCAATTTTCATATTAAAAAATTAGATAAAATAGGAGTCTTTTATCTTATTTATTTACTACATTTCGACCAGTTTTTGTCTCGTTCAAGTCATTAAAAAGTTTGTGAGTTGGTCTTTTAAATTTTTTATTAAAAAATTATCGAGGTGGCTTGCCACGTTTGATTGTTAGTAATAATATTTTCATTAAAAAAATCCACAAAAAAAATCTCCATCTTCTTCTTCATATGTTCACCATCACATTCATCATAATCTTTAAACCCATAAAAATCTCATTATCAAATCAACATCTTAATCTCCAAATTTCATTGGCTCAAGATCAAAGCCCAAACTCTATCATATAAAAAAAAACTTAAAAAAACATCATCCAAAAATCTTAAAAGGGGGTTTTGAGTTAACACAAATATTGCTTTGCAACCTTTCCCTAAATCAAAATTCAGACCGCCAAAATCAAAACCAAGAAAACCCAGAATCTTTCCCTAGATACTTTTTATCCAACCATTCTTCTGAGGAAGGTGGATTCCTGGTGAGCGGAGAATTTGTGAGGATGGTGAATTCAATATGAGGAACAAGAATATAAGGTTTCTAGGTTCGACGAGAAGAATGGAGGTTATTTGGTTTCAACGAAAGTTATGGGGAAAAAGAAGAATGGAAGGCGAGTTGTGGGTTTTTAGGGTTTCGACAGGAAGAAGAATGGAAGGTGAATTTTGGTTTTGATTAGCTCGACAAGGAGGTGGAGGGTGAGTTTGCGAAGGATGAGTTCTTTGGAAGAAGAATGATGGATGAGTTTGATTAGGGACGAAGGATGAGTTTGTGAGGGATTAATGGTGTTTTTGTTAGTACGTTTGACGATGGATGGAGAGGTGAGTTCGTGAAGATTTATAATTTTCATGAAGTGGGGGGTTCAAAGTTTGCAACACATCAAAATCTCAACATTGATTTCACCGATTTTCGAGTTTAACATGAAGATTAAGAGATAAGAAGATTTATAGGGTTGGTGTTTTCTAGGTTTTGATTTAACCACTTAGGATTTTGATTTGAATTTTATGAGTTTGAAGAAGAAAAAGATGATGTTGATGTTGATGATGAACATACAAAGAAAACGATGAAGATTTTTTTTGTATTTTTCGAACCCCAAACTTTGCATATATTATGCATTGTTTCTACCATCTAAGCTAAGCTCACGAAGATCAGACTTAATGAAAAATTATTACTAATAATCATATATGTCAAGCCACCTCAATTTTTTTTCTTTCTAACTTGTATTGTTTTATGAGTTAAAGGATTTGAATGAGATAAAAAAATAAAGGAACCAAATGTTACAAATAAATAAAATAAAGACTTCCTAGTGTAATTTAAAGATCCTTGGTGTAATTTTGTAAAAAAATAATGTTTGTCATTTAAAAAATAAATAATTTTAGTTAACTAAATTATTTTTAATTTACTACCAGAAATTAATGATTTTCTAAAGTTTAATACTACAATTAAAAAATTGACTTTCTTTAAAAAATTTCATTCATTTACTTTTTTTTATTCTAAAGAAACTAATGGCGAAACTTTCACACACTCAGTATCAGGGTATTTACATTTTTTATATACAAAAAATCATCTATTTACTATAAAAAAAATAAAAATTCAGAATGAATTATTTATTATCAATTTAATGTAGAGTGGATATTTTGAAATGTATATTGTTCTGGTGTACTTGTTTCATCTTTTAATTCTATCATGTAGTGCAGTTGGGAAAGAAAAAGTATTTGAATCAATGCATCCCCATGACCATGAGATATTAAAGCATTGAACGTCCAATTTCCATCGACCCTCCCTTTTTTTGGGTGGTTTTCTCCAACCGAACTAGAACATTATAAATTTGTGAAGTTGGTGACATAAATTAAAGTTGTATGAAAGGTTTCAGAAACAGAGAAGGGGACACATGGGACAGTTAGAACAGCTTGTCAAGACTTCAATTTTATTTTGGTTTCCAATGTATAATATCCTAAGCATGTAAATGCATAGATTAATTTATTTGAGGATCCAAGAGTATTTTAAAGGTGGCCTCTTTCAATTGAAAATTTTCATACTCATGATTAAGAAATTCAACCAATGATTGCATACTTACAAAATCTAGAATGCTTACTACTTGAACTATCTCAATTTATTCACAACTTGAAGTTTGATCAATGTTTTAAAAGTTGGAATGGAGATAAAATCACTAGAAATTAAAATATATACAAATACAAAAGAAAAATAACTGAGATAAAACTCCGGTTAAACTGACATGTTCCTAGTTCAACAGTTGAACCGATTCGTTTGGTTTAATTATAAAATGTTGATTTGTATTTTTTTTACTCTTTGATTTTTAGGTGAATGGATGGGCCTTGCTTATCCGATTTCTTTTTATTCAAAATTTAACTAAGATAAATGAAGTCTAATAAAAAAGATGTTCTAACTAAAATTTAAACTTTGGTACTGAACGATTCGTCTTTAACTAGAGTTCACTGACAACTTGAATCACGGAAATTTTCTATAGATGACATCAATGACCATTTTACAATCGTTTACATGGAGATTTAAACTTCGTACATTGAAGTTATAAAACTAAGTTCTTATGACTGAGGTAGCACCTCAATTGTTTTTATTAAATACTATGTGTTCGTCTGTCCGCTTTTTTTACTGCGCTAAAGTGTGTAACTCATAAACATTATGTTTTTTTTAATGTTGGTTTATTTTTTCTTGATACATTTCGGACGCTAGTTAAAAGAAAGATAATTCATGTACATGATATATAAAATCGAATTAGATCAAGTTATGAAGTTCAAATTATTGAGTTTCAATTGTGAGTGGTTAAGTCTTACATCCCCTATGAATGAATAAAATGATAGATATATAAGAGAGGCGACTCATATACATAATGCATTAAGTTTTTGGACGGTGACGTGGTGTTTTCCTCTCTTGTTGATACATATATTGTCCTTCACTTTTCTCTTCTTCTATCTCCTGACTTTCTATCTCTCTCTTTGATTCACTCTCTCTGTTCATTAAAAAATAAAAATATAATCAAGATAGAATGAGATTAAGAGAGATAGAAAGTTAAACTAAGAGAGATAGAGAGTTAGACGATGATCCAATTTACTCTCTTGTGGTTTTGGAGTTTTTGATTCATTGTTGCTTCTGTTGCCCTTGGACTCTTCCACACAAATTCATTAATATCACAAGTTTTAATAATAAGTTTCCTTTTTTTTAAATTCATTATTATAAATATTGAAAAAAGATGAGACATTTCTCACCTTATATACTGGTTTTGTGAGGTTGTGTTAGACACAATCACGATTTCTAAGATAATATCAAAACTGATGAGGCGTGAATTTTTTCCATACAAATTATGATCTCATTCCTATGTTTTTTCTTTAAATTACCAAACTACATTATCACTTGTAAAAAAATTGTTATTTCAATAAATTAAATAACTAATTCAGAATTTGTCAATGGAAAATACACATTGGATCCAAAAAAATTGGTTCAAATCGCGCTAGTCTAATGCCTTTAAAAAAGATAAACGTAAATCTCTTTATAGTTGATCTATAAATTCAAAAGTCCTCTATGACTAAAATTAATTAGAATATCATCTCCTCACTTTAAAATTTTCTCGTATAAAAAATAAATTTGCCATATTTATTTTTTCTACTAGGTTACCAAAAAAATAATCTTATTAGTTATTTCTACGAGTAGTCATAAACTCATAGGAGAAGAGGTTATGGGATCTAAAGGCCAAATTTATTTTGAGGGTCCAAACATCACTGTCACATGTTCAGGACATCCCCACTATACTATTCATTTTGTCGGTTAGTGTGAGAAAAAGGAACAAACATATTTATCCTCTCATAATTTTTATTTATTTTTGCTTCGAATTCGATGGCCCCCTTAGATAACCTAACAAGGCAAACCATAAGAGAAAAAAAAAGTTTAAATTCTATGCATTATAAGTGTAAAACGTTTATATCATCAGAAAATCATAATTACTATATAAATAGTTCTAGGAATAGTTATGATTATAATAAAATTAATTTTTTTTAATAATCTAACAATTATAATTAACTGAGATATAAACAACAACGTTACTGAAATAGGAAATGTTTGAGGACTGTGATGGTGTGATATATCTACCCATATTAATTTGCAAAGCAAGCTCTGAATTTTTTCAAACGGCATATGAAAATACTACTAGAGAATAAAATAATCCTCTAAAAGATGTAGAAGATAAAATAATTTTTTGTTTTTTATTTATTACATTAAACGTTGTAAAGTCCAAACAAAAGGTGAGAAATAAATTGAATTTATTATTTTATTTTGTCTCTCCTTTTTCACTTGTGTGTCCGTTTGTTCCACTTTCAACCATAGACCCGTAACGCATGAGCCTAATAAATTACTCCTCTAGTAGTAACGTTTTCTCCTTAATTGTTGTCCTCATTAAATCACCTTACCCAAGCCACTTCATCTTTTCTTTTACGGCATTTATTCATTCAATCAAATATGTAGATTATGTTAAAAGCAACACAAATTTTATGTCGTTAAAAAAATTGAAAAAATGAGTATACCAAGAAACTCACAACATCTAAATTAATAGATTGAGATTGTAAAACATCTACAACATAGACAAAATTAAAGCGATCGAGGTATCATCGGGATCATGATTGAATTTGTAATTAGTTGAACCATTTATGCCAATTCGAACAGAATAAACAACACAATTAGACAAGAAAACCAAACTATGTTGCACAAGACGGCTAAATAAAAAAAAACTCAAATCTCCGTTGTTGACATTTATTGGGATACGAGAAAAAAAAAGACCTAGATTGATTCCAAGCGAGTTGAGTTGAGTTCCGAAAACTCACCTTAAAGTTTAACGAACATTAATAAACATATTTACCGATCATTCATCAAAGAATCATCGACGTTACACATGAGTACTCTTGTAAAATACTCTCTTCATCCTATATTAAGTGACACACAGTTGACCCCGTCACACATACCAATGCATATTTTTTTATTCTTAATATCTATAATTATGTATTAGAAAAAATTACGAAAATTTAATATTTTGAAAATATTCATCGAGACGAATCCAACAATATTTTATATGATATTATTTATCTATTAAAGAGTGGCCCCGAATACTCATTAACATTTCCCATCTTTATATATTAACAAAAAAAATATGGTCAAAATATAATAGGTCAATATTACACATTTTTAAATATGTCATCTAATATGGGACGGAGGTAGTGCCATTTTAAAAGAAAACAAAACTCATTTGCAATTTCATCAAATTAGGTTCTAAATAATCCTCAAAATTAACTAACTGAGTCACACATTTCTATACAAGACCCTAGTTTTCTATAAGAGAAACTCCAACTTCTTTTTAAACTTTCTTTCTCTTTCGTTCATCGAGGAGGGGTGGTTTTAGGTCATTTTTTGACCTAGAATCACCCCTCTACATCTTTTTCCTCTTTTCTTTCAATCTAAATAAGTGGTTTTCACATCTATCAAGTTTTTCCTTTAGTGTTTTTTGTGATTTCGTCGTCTAAGTGCGGCTTTGTGTTGTTCGCCGTCTTATGCGTCGTTCGATTTCGCGTCTTGTCGCGGTGTTTATTCAGTTCCTATTGAAAGATCTACATTAGTCAATTACAAATTCAACCAATGATTTGGACGTCAACGTTGCAGATCCGGAAGCATGGGTATTTCGGTGACTTAGGTTTTATCATATTATTTGTAGGCATTTTGCCGTTCTTGTATGCTACTAACTTGGGTGCTGTGAGTATGTTCGCAGATTCACCCTTTACATTTTTAGCAATGTTTGTATCTAGGGATGTTCAAATCCAAACCAGTCCAAAATAAAACCGCAAACGACCCAAAAAAACCAAAAACCGCAAAAAACTGAATATTTTTGGATGTTGTTTTGGAAAAACCGCTATGATCGGATCAGATTTCAGATTGCCTTTTCAAAACTGAACCGAACCAAACCGAACCGTAAAAGTAAATTTTTATACTTATTTATTATTTTATTAGTATTATATATTGCACTAATATATTGCTTATTGGTATTTAATCTTATATATTGCTTTAATTTAATCTATATTATTACTACTTCATCTATTTCAAATATAATCAATCATTTTCATTGTGTAATGTTAACTTTTTAAATAAATTTGTGTCATATTTTGTATCAAACCTTTCATTTTATTGTGTATGGGTAATGTTAATATTAATAAAAAAAATTACATGTCACACTTCGGATATCCAAAAACCGATCCAAATTAAACCGCATATATTTGGATTGGATCGGTTCGGATTTTTTTAACATAATCATCCAAACTGAACCGAACTGCACATGATTTTTATTTTGGATCGGTTGATTTTTTACATCAAAATCGATCCAAACCGGACCGCAAACACCCCTATTTATATCTGATGTACTCTATCGATTTGAATGAATGAATACCATTTTGTTTTTGTAAAAAAAAAAAAAAAAGAGTAACACATTTCTGAGTGCAATCCAAATCCCAATATTTTGAAGAAAAAAACAAACAATCGTGTGCTAAAATAGAGGATCATCTTTTTTGGCAACCCATTTTCTTTCTTTAACTTCTTTCCATTTTTTAATTTAATGTATTAACTGGCAAATCAGATCAAAAGTACACCCACCAAGGTTTCTGCCTCAACCTTCTAAATTCTATAAAATAAAATTCACATTATTATAAGATGAGAGAGAAAAAAAATAAAGATAGTATTAAATGGAAATGAATATGCATAGAAACCGGCTTCATTAGCTTTCATCATCTCATTTATTTCTCTCTTCTAAAAAACCAAAACCAATATCTCAATTCTTCACAAATTCTCAATACAATCACCAAAACAAAAACAACCCTTCACTCATTTCATCACAAAGTTCAGATCTTTGAATTCATTTTCTCAAAAAAAAAATGAGAGACAAATTTTCATGTTTTAGTGAAAATTCAATAAATGTCTCAAATGCTTCATGTTCTAGCTATTCAAACAACACATGCATTTCACCAAACGTTGTTTCACCTTCAATCCTAAACTCAATCTCAAGTGTTTACAAATTAGTCCTCTCAACATTGAAACACCTTTTGATCACTGTTACATGGTGTAAAAACCATTCAAATCAAGGACTTAGCATAAGTTTTGGTGATGAAGATCCTTCAACTGTTCCATCTTTCAGACTCAACACGAATTCGAGGTTTTTTCGCAAGAAAAAAGGTAGCAAAATGCTAGATTTTCAAGATTTTAAGGTAACTGTTTTATGGGATCTTTCAAATGCTAAATATGAAACAGGACCAGAACCTGTTGATGCTTTTTATGTAGTTATTGTTGTTGATTCAGAAATTGGTCTAATCCTCGGAGATTCCGAAACCGTTACTAAAAAAATGAAAGACAGTGTTCCTATGGCGAAAATTTCGCTATTATCTCGAAGAGAACATTGTTCTGGTACCAACACAGTTTATTATAACACAAAAGCTCAATTTTGTGATAGTGGTAATTTTCACGATGTTTTGATAAAATGCAGCGTCGAAAATGAAGTGTTTAATAATAAATCTTCACCGATTTTAAGCGTAAACATTGATAAGAAGAATGTGATTCGTGTTAAGAGGTTGCAATGGAATTTTAGAGGGAATCAAACCATTTTTGTTGATGGTTTATTGGTTGATTTGCTTTGGGATGTTCATGATTGGTTCTTCAATCCTCAAGCTTCTGGTTATGCTGTGTTCATGTTTAGAACAAGAAGTGGTTTGGACAGTAGATTGTGGTTAGAAGAGAAGCATTTACAGAAAGATAAAGACAGAGTTGAATTCTCTTTGTTGATCTATGCATGTAAGAGCTCATAAGGATTAATCTTTGCATTTTTTATTCTTGTTAATTTCTTATACTTTCTTTTCTTCTCTTTGCTTTACTTGGTCTTTATCGGACGATTTCCGAGAACAGGTCTCGGTAATCTGAAATCCGGCCAAAAATTAAGTAAAGTCTGACTAAAGATTCATCTGTTGATCTTTTCCTTTTACCTTGAAAGGATACATACTCATTTTTTTTTATTTTTAATTAATTTTAAGAGAAAGATTTAGAGTTTTAGAAATTTGAGGTATAGGTGAAAATTGGGTTATTTTGTGTGTTCTGTTATTATTCTCTTTAATCAGGAGACGTGTGGAATTGATTTTTTTAAATTAATTTAGTGTTGTCACATAAGTATTGCATTTGTGCCGAACGTGATGGGTCAACATTTTGATTTGATGAATTTAAGGGTAAATTAACTCCCTATGTATCAGTTTTTTTCTCCGTAATTATAAGCCGTGTGGAACTGATTCTTTGAATGTAGTGTCAAATATTGCATTTTAACCAAACAATAACGTAATGGGTCAACATTTTCATTCTGTGAAAAATAAGAATTAGGTTATGTTCATGATCTTTATTTTGATTGATACTATTGTTCTATGGAAAATATATGCATGACAAATTTGATCAACTAAAAATGTCATAAGAAAAAGTTAACTAAAATGCAGTGCATATTTACTATTTTAAGAAAGATAGTGAAGATTTTAAATTTGAAGAGAAAGGGATGCGTAATGAAACAAAATATAATAAAATTGGAGTGTAATTTCTTCTTAAATTAATTGAGATCAATAATCAATTAGAGTAATTCTATATTTTTTTGTCAAGTAGCTTATTTGACTAGAATTCATCTTTTTCAAGGTGAATAAATGGGGTGTCCAGGGTTCGAACCGCGACATTGTATATAACAATGCATGTCCCTGCCAACTGAGCTATGCTCACGTGACAATTCTATATTTTTTATTGAATAGACAAAACAATTTTTTTTCTTCCCATTTCACTTATCAAATAAAATGATTTTTATTTAAAGTACGTCTTCTTCTATCCAACTCGGTTTTAAAGGCTTAGAAAACGACTTATCATACAAGTACTCATAAGAAAATAAGTGTGGCTTAATTAGGTAAAAGCTTTGTTTTGATTTTGTATTTTATTTCAAGAAAAAGAAAGTGTCAAAGCAAAATTTTCTGTATTATGGCATGAGTTATGTATCGACCAAAATTTGCTAAAAGAGCAATTGAAGATTTCATTGGCATGATTGAGTTTCTACACCTTTATAGGAGATAATAGTGTTAATAATATTTTGAATGAGCAAAATCTTGACCACGTATTCTCATTTGCCCTTTACAAGTTTGTTTCTAATTGCCCTTTAGAAAAAACTTTAACATATGTTTTCTTAACCATATTATTAGTGCGAAAGATATAATCGTTTTTATCAAAAATTGATCGGTTTTGGTGGAGTCTCTCCTCCATAACCACACCTTTTTTCTTATACAAGATTCGAACTTGAAACATTAGTTTAAAGGATTCAAATTCGTTCTCGTGAACTTAACTCAGTTTGTGAGAACGATACATCATATATGTAAGGTTCAGGGTTAAAGCCCCGACCACCACCACAGGGATCCAAATCCAGTTCCTTGTGGAAAAATTTAATTTTTGTGTGCAATAATTCTTTAACTAAAGTTTAAAACATTTAGAAGGAACCGTTACCCTTAATGAAGGCAAGTACACGACAAGAAAGGAGTAACTTTAGAAAGAAAACAAATCAATTTGAAACTTCAAATATAATCAAAACTAGACTATAGCAATTTACAGGGACATTTAAGCATGAATAACTTTAGAAGGAAAATAGGCTTGGGTCACTTTCATGTAAAAATCATTTAACCAAGCATTCACATTTTTAATTATTGTCTTGTCTTTACTGGCGTGGTGGAACATTTGCTTGTCTATGATGGTCTATTTCTGTCCTTGGATGCCTTGACATGTGTTTATGACTCCATGGTCCCTCCAATTTTTCAAACTCACTCATAGAAACAAATTATTACTAGCTACTTTGTGGACTGTGGTTGCATGTGCATACATGTATACTCTAAAATAAATACATTTGCAAAATTAATGATTGTTCTTGTAAATACAGGCATTTATACTCTAGACATAATCTTTGCCATCATATTTATTTCTCACGCGTCCTATCGTTTTTACAAAAATCCCTATTAGATTTTGGATTATAAAATCCGAACACAGTTTGGATGTGTTCCGACTATATACTCCAATATATGCTTATACATAATCAACAATCAAAATCTTTCTTATTTAAGTAGTTTTGAATTTTACTTTTAAAAACAAAGTTAAAAATTATAATACCTGTCAACCAAGATTATAAAAATACCACCAAGAAAATTCTAAAAATCAAATAAAACTAATGCAAATTTTTATGGATTTTTTTGAGAATATGAAAAAATTTAAAAAATGAAAAATTGGTCTAAACGATGGAATTTTGGATTTTGAGGAGCGGAATCCCACAAGAAGTTCCTTCTTAGGGAGTCTTGATCCTTGATTTTTTTCCTGATTTTATTGGAAAGTTTCGGAGCAATTTGATCAAGTAGCCCAAAAACCAAATTTTAAACTAAGAACGGCTAACAATGACCTAAAACAGAAGGACGGGAGCTAGGAATATTAATATGGTCCTTAAACTGGCTATCTATGTTATAAACATGCTTAAAATTTATGCTGATACAATTTGGATTATATAATCCAAACCGTTTTTCCTTTGAATAAGGGTGTTTAGGAGGTGTTCGGATTCTATAATCCGAAAAAACATGGAACACACCATATTTTTTGAGGTTTTTGAATTATAGAATCCGAATTGGTGAAAAACTCAATTTTTTACCCTATAATAATGAAAAAACTCAATTCGGATTCTAAAATTCAAAAATCACATAAAAATAGGGCGCACGAGAAATGGATAGGGTGTGAAAAGTAATAGTCTAACCCATATTGGCTACCCAAACCGAAATACAGAGCCCATTAAAATGTTTTGGGCTTTTTCTTGCTTTATTCTTCCAACTTTAGGATATTGATTTTTAGGCCCCCTCAATTACTAACAAGCCCCCTAAAATATTGAAATTGTCCTTTTTATAATGATTGGAAGTTACGATTATTGGAAGTTATCTTCCGATTGCGTATTTCTCAGGTTTCTTATGCATCAAATGTTACAACGTTCCCAAGTTTCTTTTGTATCAGAAGTTTTTTTGGGATCTCTTTTTTGAAGTCCATGGAAGGCTATTTCCCGATATCATTGAAATAATTTCCGATGCACTCCTACATCAGTTTTGAAACAATTTTTCCACCAAATATAACATCAAATTACAACAAACATTTTTTTTATCAAACTTACTGATAGATCAAACACAACTTAGATTATAGAACATAAAATTTAGGACTAAATTAGTTTTTCGTCCCTATAAGATTAACTATCAGAACATGAGCAAAATCAAACCTTTCTCTATCCAAAGTAGCACTGTCCGTTCGAAGATAATGACCACAATCCATCACAAAAAGTTTCAAAATATTCTCATTCCACACATGCAAAGGTATCCCATATAATCGCAACCAAGCACCCTTCTGAAAAGACATAATCTCCTTATCCCACCTCAAAAAAGAAGAGAAAAAAAATGATGAAAGAAATGATTTGCCCTATCAATTATGGATATAACAGCTTCCTCTGATAGAGAATGAATAAACACTTTATCAGCTCCCATTGGTATAATATCTAAATCTTTGAATCCGATATCTTTTATTCGTTGTTGAACCAACGATATAGCTTCCCCATTAATCACTGTCGCTACCACTCCCTTCCCTGCCCACTTTAAATCATCCATATTCGACCTATACATACGAACCAACTTTTGGGACGGAATTCTTGGACCACCATTACTAATAACTGTTGAATCCTTCGACCCCTTTATAACTTCAACCACATGAGGAAACTCTTGCACCGCCGCCCTTCCCCTTTCGCCCCCCAATCATAACTCCACCTCTCTCACCCTCACTCCCTCCACCTCGTCCCCCGTCTCCCTCACTAAACCCACCTCTTT
>Ga0315914_1002401_pt1 | contig 28688 bp, 9 predicted proteins | sample MpolenodulesMG_FD_203920 | JGI IMG/M metagenome (GOLD analysis project Ga0315914, IMG submission 203920) | Medicago polymorpha root nodule microbial communities from Los Angeles, California, United States - elongated nodules | ecosystem: Host-associated > Plants > Roots > Nodule | place: USA...
CATAATGCGAAAGCGGAGGGTTAGTATTTGTTAATTCATCATCTCAAATATCAATTCATAATGCGAAAGCGGAGCTTTGATATTGGAACAAGTGAATTTAGACAAGGGTTGCGAATCATGAGAATAGTCTAGCAAACCTTGAGACATATAAAGTTTCGTTCTTCAAGGATTCTAATAGCAATCAACCATGAGAATAGGCGTGGTTGTTAGAGGAACACACTCACTGCACCTCGAAAGAGGCTTTGATACGCTAAAGAGAAACTTGTCTTTAAAAAGTAGGTCGAATATAAAGTCATGGTTTAGGGTTTGTTTGTGAAGGATTCGTCACTACGATGAACCAATAATCCCAAAGCGTCTTTTATTTTTATTATTTTATTTTAATTAAAAACCCAAACTTTTTAACCTTTGAAACTTTCATTCTAATCATTATTAAAAGTTAATTAAATTCATAACTCCCTGTCGGAACGATACTCTATTTTTACTACTTCGGTAGAACCGTACACTTGCGGTTTTGCTCATCACCCGTCTAGAGACATAACCCTCCAACTCTCTCATCATCTTGATGCTTTTGTATTTGTGTTCCAAGACCGCTTTGTTCCTCCCAAAACTTCCTTGTATCTCACCAAATTGCACGACCAACATCTTGTGTATTTCATCCCAACATGATGCCAAATCATCCACGCTACTCCTCAAATATTTTTTCAACACTCCATGAGCCGATTCAACAATGTTGGTGGTTCTACACCCTAGATGCATGACTTTATTCGTTCATGCCCTCACAAATTTTTCCTTAAGGTTCAAAACCGTGGTTTCGACATATGCTATGAATTCTGGAAATGGCATGCATACCTCTTTGAATTTCAATAAATTACTTGCATATGACTCCTCCGTAGGAGATTCGACCAATTCTCTCCAAGCGATCACGACTTTCTCAACAACCTCTCTATTCTTCACCTTGTTCTTCTTCAATTCTTTCTTGTCAACTATTGCACCCTTGGGAGGCTTTGGGTGAACTTTACAATCCGTGATGCACTTAGCCCTTATATTCTTCCCAATATGAAAAAAACAAAGCATGGTGTATGTTTCAGGGAAAACTGTACCAGCGGCATTCATCAAAGCACCATCCCTGTCGGTGACAATCACCTTAGGCATGTTGTCTTTTGAGGACAAAAGACCTTTCACCATAGTAAGTGTCCAAGTAAAGTTATCCTCTAGTTCAAAGTGAAGAAAGGCGAAACCAACGGAATACGTCATTTTTGTAGAGGTGCAACCAACTATCTCAAACAACAGCATTTGGTAGTTGTTGGTTTTGTAAGTGGAGTCCATGACCAAAACGGTCGGAAAAGTGTTGAGCAATTTAATTGACTCCGGATGAGTAAAAAATATGTCTTCAAGAGTGGTTTCCTCACTATTGCATCTTGTGTAATAGACGTATTTATGCTCCACCAACTTCGAAATCAAGTTTGCAACTCCGTCATATTAAGGGATGACAAAAAGAGGGCGCTTTCCTGTGTTGCACTGGAAAAAAAAGAAACCTAACTAAGTAAGAGAGAGAGAAGATGGATCCTATCCCCTATAAAATTTCGTTCTTCAAGGATTCTAATAGCAATTAACCATGAGAATAGGTGTGGTTGCTAGAGGAACACACTCACTGCACCTCGAAAGAGGCTTTGATACGCTAAAGAGAAACTTATCTTTAGAAAGTAGGTCGAATATAAAGTTATGGTTTAGGGTTTGTTTGTGAAGGATTCGTCACTAGGATGAACCAATAATCCCAAGGCACCTTTTATTATTATTGTTTATAACCCTTAAAAATCAAATCTCTACAATCAAACTTTCTTCTAATCATCTCTTAAAAGTTAATTAAATTGAACAACTCCCTGTTGGAACGATACTCTATTTTTACTACTTCGGTAAAACCATACACTTGCGGTTTTGCTCATCACCTTCAAGGTTCGGTTTCTTCATCGTCTTAGGTGGCTTGTATATCCCACTCTTTTCACATTGCATCGTCAAGTACAACCTTTTTATAACAGATTTATCTATACAAACACCAAATTCGGCCCTTACCCCTTGTCGATGATCCCAATGAAGTAACTCTTGTCGCTCTCTCCCTCTTGCATTTGTTGTAAAATATGAGGCGATGTCGCGACCTTCGCAAACAACACCGATAGGTACCGGTTTAGGTTCTTCAATTTTACCAATGCGAGCTTGAAATGGAATTTTGAGTCGAAACGGTTTGACATTAACGGTTGGTTTGACATCGCTGGAATCTTCGCCGGAAGCATCGTCGGAAGCTTCCTTTTTGGCCGGTTTTGGTTCAACGTCTTCACCCGCGCCATTGTCAACCATCTCACTATATATCAATTGAATAAAAAAAAATAACAAAGGAAGAATAAATAAATGACTTGTGGAACAAGCTAACCTAGAACAAAAGTGGCGCAAAATATTCAAAAAACATGACTGTACAGTGGCGTGACTTAAGTCACGCAACACCTTAACTCCTGCGTGACTTAACTCCTGTGTGACTTAAGTCACGCAACCTTTAACACTTGCGCAAGTTAACGTGCGCACCTAGCCCTACTACCTACGAAAAACAGACGAACCAAGCACAAAAACTAGCAAAATGAGATGAGTTTTGATGATACAATACCTGATATTTGATGCTTGATGAGCATAGAAACTTGCTTCTTGACGATTTGCAATGGTTTAGGATGAGGATTTTGACCCAAAAAATCGTACTTTTTGGAGTTTTGAAGGTGGAGGAAAATAAAATGGTGCTTGGAGTATGTACTGATGAGTTTTGTACGAAAACAGTAACTCTATGTTACTTAAGTTGCACTGGATAATTTGGGCATGGCTGCAGGGCGCGAGTGTTTTGTGCTGGCGAAGAGCTGTAATCTTAAATGTTTGGTTACCAACCTTATTTGAGGTTTGCCTATTGTAACTTTTGTATATACTAATTAATTTAAAAAAGATGCTTAAAAATTATTGTTTTGGACATTAAATAGAGAGTCAGTTCATACTTCGCAAAAGACGCGAGTTTTTTAAACGTATATGTCTATCTAAACTTTGGTGAGCTCAAATCCAACTCATCTATTTTTTTTAAATAATTGCTACAAAAAAAAAAAATCTTAAAAACGTAATTTTTAGAACCAACAAAAAGTTTCTCTAATTTTGTCAACAAAAAAAAAGTTTCTCTAATATAGATCTAAAAAATTCCTAAAATAAATCCATATTTTTTAGTAAAAATATCAGACATTTCCTTTTTCATAATTTTTAAAACTCATTATTTTACAAGTCCCCCTTTAATGGTTTTCATATATAGGCCCCTAAAAAAATCATATATAGGGGACCGTAATTAAAGGGAGAGTTTAATGCAAAAATTAAATTAAGGGTTTATTCAATTTAATAATTAGGTGCTCTCAATTAATGTATTTTATGATTGTTTTAATAGTTTTTTTTGGACAGAATATGATTGTTTATAGGGAAATGCTAACCGGTGCCCCGGGGCGATGGTTAAGGATACTAAAAAGGGAAATTATATAGTAATTATTGCATTGAAACTGTGTAATTAATTCATAAATAAGTCAACAAAGTTTCCTTTTATGGTAATAAATTTCTTTTTTTGTATGCTTAACCAGTGCCCCGGGGGCATCGGTTAGCATGACCCTTGTTTATAATAGTAAAAAATCGTTTTTTTTTTATCATCCACCACACTCATTAAAATATATTTTTTAGAGCCTACTAAAACCATTTACCATTTTGATCAAAAACAATTTTTGTATATGGTTAATTTTTTTGTGAACCGGATATTTTTTTGCACGCAAATGTAAAAACAAATTTACCAAATCCAATTGAATCGCAATGAATAATAACTCTCTCAAAAGATTTAATATTTCAATGTTAAATTTAAATACAAGACTTTTACTTAAGTATGAAAAGATTCTATATATATTTTTTTGTTACAGAGATTCTATATAATCCCATCAAGACTTTTTGGGTATATAGTAATTAATTTAAAAGACGTATAATTAAAACGATCCATAATAATAATTGTTTTTGTAAAGTATCACAACTTTCCTCTTCTTCTTCGTTTTTTAATAAAATTGATTATATTACTAAAAATGACAAGTCCCCTATTTAAAGGTTTCCATATATAGTGTACCCTATTTAGACGGAGAGAATAATGCAAATATTAAATTAAGGGTTTTAGTGTATATAAGTAATTAGGTGCTCTAAACCTGAGACTGAAACACAGCTTGCAAGCAATTTGTGTGAAAGAAAGAAAGATGGGTAACGTGAATGTGAATGGAAATTCTTCATCTCCTCAAGTATTTATCTCTCTCTCTCTTTCTGATTTTATTGTACACAGACAGACACTTATCTTACTATTGTCTTTTGTTTTGTCTTAGGTTCCTGCTGTTCCATTACAAAGATATGATGCGATGCATGTTATTGTTCCCACTCATTCATCATCACAAACAACTCCTGGTTATCCAGACATATACAATGAAAACAAAGTTCCAACTATGATTACTTGGAGTTATGGTGGTGGTCAACAAATTTTTGTTCAAGGATCCTGGGATAATTGGAATTCAAGGTTTCTGTTTTTTTGAAACTTTACTGTCTTTTTCTTAGAAATTGTTTTCTCTGTTTTTTAGATTCTGATTAAAATTAAATTGTTTATTAGAACTGCCTTGCAGAAATCGGGTAAAGATTTCACAATATTGAAGGTACTGGCCTCTGGTGTTTACCATTATAGGTTTATTGTTGATGGAATAGGCTGTTACGACCCGGAGTTGCCTTGGTCGAAAGATGAAGCTGGGAATGCTTGCAACATTTTGGACTTAGAGGTACTATTTTATTGTTGACATCTTTAACATACAAACAGAATTGATGATAATATGTGATATTCCTGTTAATCTGCTGAATTGATGATACTATGAGGTTATATAATGAATTTTTGATCCCACCGCACAAACTGTATTCTCTAAGGATAAAATTAGAGTTGGTTCCAATCAATGTTGTCAAATAGCAGCTATAACCCTATAGTGTAGCAGAATTTAACAACCTGCTTCTGTTACGTGTACTATGAATCACAAATACTTCTCGGATTAGGCGTGTCCGGGTGTCGGTTACATATCGTGTCCGACACCGACACATATCATTACCTTGAACTATGTCATTTCTCAAATTATTATCGGTGTCCGCGCCGTGTTCAGTGTCTGTGTCTGAGTTTGTGCAGCTCAATACGCAATTTAGTGCAAAGTGTTGTCAAACAGGTGCCATAACACTGCAGTGTAGCAGAATATAAACAAACCGCTATTTTCTGCGATCTGTGATTGATAACACTGGTTCCAATATTCCAATTGTATAAATGTGTATGCCTATGTTAGCCAGAGGAGTTAAAGGAGAAAGATGTTGGAGTTTTGGTGGTGGGAGATGAGAGGAACCAAAAGGCACACACCTTACTAAAGAAAGTTTTTAACATTAGAAAAAATAAAACAAAAATATTTTACAGTTGTGCATTGATTTTCCATATACATTAACTATTCAAGCATAGTATTTTAAAGGCAATTCTGGTCATATAAAGCTCTCGCTCTGGCATGGTCAAAGAAAGGGTTGGGTCCGTTGTGAATCTATTGTCGGTGGACTTACCTTGCATTTGTAAAATACTACATTCATTGTAAAAATACAAGATTGTGATTTCAATTTAAATAACCCTAAGTTGTGTTCGGGTAAGAATCCCAAAGTTTGACAAGTTATTCTTTTAACATTCTGACTACTTTACCCCCTTTAATATCACAGTTGAGAAGTTAGATGACAGATCTTTTAGATTATCTTTTCCCTTGTAATCTAGAAAGGTACTCGTGAAGTGCCTGAGAGGTGCTGATCCCTTGCACTTCTAGCTTCATCTTAGCAGTGCCTTTGACTAACCCACTGTTCGTACCTCACCACATTGTCTTGGTACTTTTGCTTCACTATGTAGCTAAATATCCCTTGTACGTCGGTGTACCAGTATTTAACCCAGTTCATGAAGGTTGGAGAGCGAATTTTCAGCCAAGTGAACGCCAGGGATACCGGCACTTTGCAGTTAAATATCCATCAAAAGTAAATATTTGATAGCCCACCTTAATGTGCATCGATTGATTCTCGCAAAAGTTATCGATTTTGTTGTGATTTCATTTTTAAGCAGCTGCATAAAAAAAAATTAATGAAGGGAAGTAGCTGCATACATAAATACATACATATGTAAAAATGACACTTGGTAACACATATGTGGTAGCCTGTATGTCTGCATTCTTTTACTTATGGAAACCGTTGAGGTCTGAATTGACATTAATGCCTTTTTTATATCTGTAGGATCATGTTCCTGAAGATATTGGAAGCATTTCTGGTTTTGAACCCCCTCAATCACCAACCTCAAGTTATGATAATTTACCATTTAGTTCTGAAGATTGTGCAAAGGAGCCGCCATTAGTTCCTCCACAGTTAGCAACAACGCCGCTAAATCTACATAGAGCAAACGTGGAAATCCAACCTCCTAAGCCAAGACCTCAACATGCAGTGCTCAATCATTTTTACATCCCGAGGGGAGAAAGCAGTCCTTCAGTGGTTGCCCTTGGTACAACTAATCGGTTTCTGTCCAAATATGTTACTGTGGTGCTTTACAAGTCTGTGCAGAGGTAGGTTGTAAACACAAATGAGATGGACCAGTCATTAACATTAATCCCTGCACGAAAGTCAAGATTGTATTACATATAATGCAGTTGCTTATTGGTTAATTATCAGATGATTTAGTTTCAATTCTTACACTTTTGGTGATACTTTTATCTAGGAATTTTGATTGAGTAGTCAAAAGGATAAAATAATTTACACATTCTTATCACTTATAGCTGAAACAACAATTCTGTGGTTAAGCTATTTTGCAGTTCGTATCCTCCATATTTGCATTTTCATTTTTAGCGTCGCTCATTAGATTTTTTCCCTTCCCTATCTTCTTTTTCAGTTTTCTTGTCCTCCCTGGTTGCTGGGTTCGGTTTTTTGTTGCGAGTTTCATCGCATATTAGAGATATTTGTGATCATTCTCCAGTAAATTGACTTTTGCTAGTATACAGAAGTCTTGTTCTTGCTGGGAGAAATAATAGTTTTATAAAGAAACTGCCTACGATAGTTTTACACGTGCATTTATTTACATCTGCATATTTGACGTAACTCGTGCAAATGTTTATTAAGAGCTTATGGATCCTCTCTCGTGAACGGCGAGTCCAGTGAAATCTGGGCAGTAGAAAAATAGGAACTTTGAAATTAGAACAGAGATTATGTTGAAGGACGTGGGCTGTCCCACAGAAGGAAATCAATTCCTGGATAAATCAGGACACTAGTTAAAGTAATAGTCTTAGTTGTTGACAAGTCTATTATTGACATTGATATTTCAACACTTCCATGATTTGTTATGTATAAGCAAATAAAATCAACCGTTGATTTTTCATCCACATTTCTTATTCTCTTTAGTGGAGTCAAATCCTTAATATTTAGTTGGAATTTCTGAGTGTTTGGAATCTTTTTTGGAAAATGAAAATTGCAAATTTTGAAAGTATTATGAAACTTAAGTTTGGTGTCTACTTTCTAGATATGCATCCCCATAATGGTTAGAAAGTATTGCAGAGAGTTCAAACTCTCCACTTTTCGCAAATTGCCCACAGTTACTAACCAATTGAGCCAACACTTCTACCTTGAAAGCCCTTTATTTGTTTTGTGATTAGATGCATCCTGATCCTTTTGGTATTATATTCTGTGTCACTACAAAGTACGAGTGTCCTTCAACAAAAACCATGAATTTGCAATTCCATGTATCCACTTCTAGGTTTATAATAATGATCATGCGCTTTCAACATCAATTTTCAATTCCTAAAATGTATTTCAGACGTCAAACTTTGTTCCATTATCAGTTAACTGAATATATCCATTAAATAAGGCAGGTAAAAAAAGACAAAAAGGAAAAGCCTCCGTGATAACAAGCAAGAAGCATGTACATAATAATTGCTAAGCAATTGGTTATTTAGTCCCTTCACCTTTTGGTATACTCCAAATCTAACTTGGTCCCCACCCCTAAAAGCAAAAACAAGTAAAAAAGAGAGCCTAAGTCAATTAGGCTTTCTCTATTAGAATACAGGACAACCATCAACCACAATTCCTGGAGCAGTTGGGCAAGTAGCCAACGGGCAATGGTCCAATTCAGTTCCCCACCATTTGAGAGTATGGCCTGCATTTTGCAGAGCAAAGAAAATCAAAACACCCATAAAAGCTGTGCCTGCATCAAGTGCCGCGGATAGAACATAATTATATTTCTGCCACCAACGTTTGTGGAAGCGGAACACAAAGTAGTTGAAGATCATGCCGGTCAATAGCCAGCTTGCAATGTTAGTAGGAGTTGCAGGTGGCATTCCAGCAAAACCATAAGATATAACTGGTATGTTTATCAGAGGAATCCATTTCTTGTTAGGATAGATTTTGCTAAACACCCAAACAGGAACTGGCAAAACTGCTCCAACCAAGAATAACCATACAAGGTTTCGGTACAATCCACCTGGTCCGAATAGCCGCTTTGGTCCGATCAAACCCCATATAACAGATGCATCAAATGTCACTCGGTATTTGGGACAAGTCCAAGGACTGTCATGGTGAGCTTTATCATCCATGCAAATGTCCTTAATGCTATCCAACATCCACCAAGCCACTGAAAGGTTCACCACTCCAGCAACTAGTGTTCCCACCAGCTATTTGGAAATTCAAAATAAATAATCATTAACTAGCAAGAAAAAAAAAGGATAAGAAAAGAGTTCAAACTAGGAGATTCTGAGCTAAAAATACCTGTGCTGTATACATGCATCGCGGGGGAATTTTCATGTAGTGCCCAAGTTTGAGATCTTGCAAGAAAGAGAGCGCATGGACGGTGCTGATTCTCCCATAAATCTTAAAGAGCAAGTTTGCAATTGGTTTTCCAGGAAGGAGATACCCGATCATGAACTGTGCAATAATGTCATATCCAGGTTGCTGCAAGGTAACCATCACAGGAAACACTCATGTTAAAATTTCAAACTCCTATTGCTTTCGCCTCATTGCTTACGAGCAAAAGAAATGTGTAGATTATAGGTGGCAGAAATATTGGATGGAGTTAGTACCTGGTTGGTAGTTGCTTGGATGACACCGATTGGGAGAGTTACAACAAAAGCTAAGCCAAAAGCAAAGAGCATGCCCCACCATGGAAGTTGCACATCCGTTTTCCAAACAAAAGCCATTACTAAGGATAGCGCCATGCTTCCAAATAATAAAATGAGGAACCACCATTCTGGTACTTGCTTATAAGCCTTCATGAGCCTACCATGCACATCAACTTTTACGTTACCCATTGCTGATTTACTCTGTCTCAATATGTCTCTGCATAAAGGAAACTATGTCAGTATCACGAGTCTATGATAGCGATTCCTTAATTAATACATGTATAAGAAATAAGTTTATTCTAAAGGCTTTGTAAGCAGCCTACCTGCCATGAAATAATGCTACATGAGTGAGGGTCGCCGTAAATCTTGCGAAACCTGATCCAATAGACAATGCGAAGAGAGGACTAAGGTATAACTTGCCATACTTGTTGTATGCATCAATGTTAAGATCATATTCCTTGGTTAAGATCTTTGTCGTGTCATACTTGTGTCCACTTGAGGTGAACAACTGATTAGAGAATATAGGAAACTTCCTAGCATCAAAAGTGTTAAACCTCCAGTAACATACTGGTAGAATTATATAGATGAACATGATAAATCCAACCCCAACATTAACAATGGAAGTCCATGGTGCAACAAGAGGGCTTCCATGATAAGCTGAAATTCCAGCCCAATCAAGTGTGAATGCACCAATTCCAAGTCCATGGTAACCTGATCCAATTTGTTGTGCTGTGATATTATGTGGCCATGCGTAGCAAATCCATGAGAAGAATGTTAAGACGGTGAAAAGATAGCCTGGGAGTGCATAATACAAGAAGCTAACACCCATAGCAATGAGGAAAAACTGCATCCTTGTAAAGCCTTTTGACGCTTTATTCTCTTTTTCATGGAGTGCCCTGTAGCATAAGGTTAATGATGTAATCAAAATCATATTAGAGAATATAGTAATAAACAAGCAAAAAAGTAACTTTGACCAAGAAAATTAGTTTTTACTGTTGCATAAGTTCTTTTGGTTAAGATTCTATCCTTGCCTATTTGTTGGCAATTATACAGCCAGAGAAACATTAGAGAATATTTTCTTTCAATGTTGATATCGCTTGTCATTGAGAATCTTAATTCTTACATCAACCGAACAACACAGCTTGTGATATGTGCCTTTCAGTGGTGAAGAAGATGCGCTTAGTCCACGGCATATTTACAACTTTCAATTTGGTATAATGGCTGTTGTGCCCACTAAGGTTAAACTAAATGTCTTTTTCTATAGCATATTTCAAGCTAGTAATTACTAGTCAATCAAGAAACTTTATGCAAGTAAATTTTTGTATCTTTTGTTTCTTCATTCAAATCATGTGAGCTCCAGTCAAACAATATATCATATATGTATTCATTGATTTTGCAAATTGGCTAATGAATATTGGATAAATATTAGCAAGATAAGTGGCACCGACACTTCATATTGAAGACGTGTCTTGACACACCACGACAATGAAATGTGTGGTTACATTCAATTACTTTTGTTCTCTCGTGTTAGTGTCTTTGTATTGGTAGTTGGTACTTACTTTTAGAAATCAGCAAAGGGTTATTGAAGTAAATAATTTTTTCCCAATTGAATAAAACGTAATATGGAAGAAAAGGGGAAAAGAATGAACCTAAAGAGAGAGACTTGTGCAAGGTTTGATGGCCACCACATTTCAACAGGGTCCACCAGATACCTCCTCAGAATCCCAGCCCATCCATAGCCCAATATCTGCAACTCAATTTACATCATTAAATTAAAATGAAATATTAGTTAACAACTATATAAAGCAGATTGATCACAGAATATTTTAACAAAGAAAGATAGGAAAAAACAAATATTCCAAATTAAATTCAACTCATCTTCCACACTTTTTCGTCATCAACCAATAAAAAAAAAAAAAAACAATAGAACAAATTCCAGATAGACTTGTAGATAACAAAACAAGTACTACAGACCAAAATTTTTTCAACACTGAACATAAAGTACATTAGACGACGACGTTCAACCTTCACGGGTCTCAAAGACAAACTTCATCACCATCATTCAATAACCATTAACATATAAGTTATACAAATATTTATTTGATTTTGGATTATACAGCCAAACATAAACAATTGCCTGCAATTATAAACTAATTATACATTCTGCATCATAATCAAACTATTATCTTAACGTTTTTAGTTTAACATAAAAAAATAATAATATTTTGTCGAAAAAAAGAACCTGAGTGGTTAAGACGATGAATAGAGCAAGGAGAAAACTAAGAGATTGTTTATAATAAGCTTTCATGATAGTAATAGCACCAATGGAGTAAGCATCACCACCACCTTGAGAAACACCACAGTTAGCAAAAATAGTGATAATAACATGCTCCTTCATGTTAAAAGGACCAGGATTCAACGTGAAACGCCACCCAAAAAAGTTATACTCTTTCGTGGGAAGTGTGGAGGCCATGAACTTTCCGATGGGAAGAACAGCGATTTGCATAAGAATAGCAGAAATGGTTAGTGGTTGAGTTCTGAAAGTGAAGAAAGTGTTGAGAAAGATGAGAATGATGCAGGAAGTAATTCCAAGGAACCATGAACGGAAAGTCATGACTGGAAGAGAAGGGTCGTCAGTTTCAGGGACGACGAGAGCTACTTCTTCGATTGGACATCTGTCGTCTGGGGGAACAACGTTAGCTGCTTTTTCAGTGTCTGGAGTTGGATTCATTGGCGCCATTGAAGGTAGATAGATAAGAGAAGAATAGTGAGAATGTGGAAGTGAAACAAACAAATTCTCGTTCTGTCAAATGACAGAGTGTACTTGTTGATTCACAATGCGTCCTCTCAGCGGTGTTTGTTTATAAAAGCCTCAAGGGGTTTTGTGTCAAATCTCCAAATTGTCCTTTAATAATAGAGATAAACACTAAATCAATTTCAATGTACCTTAACATGACATGTCACATGGTCCTTGTGTTGTGTCCTAGTCCACCACTTCACATAAATTAATAATCGTTCCTATTTTTAAAATTTATTTCAAAATATTTATCGGGATAAACTAAACATTTTATCTGCTAAAATTTGTGTTCATATATATAAATTATAAAAAGTATGGTCAAAGTATGTTATACAAATATTTTATATTCTAAAAATACAACATGTATGTATATGATCAAAATAAGTTATATTTATATTTCATATATTCACAAATTCATTTTTCTGAGATTAACTCAGTTGTTGCACAGACCATGTTTGATACCCAACTATTTCATTTTGAGGTACCCACTTTACTAGGTAGAATTACGAGAAAAAAAATTCATTAATGCAATTGAAGAGGCGAAGTCAAAAAGAGAAAATGAAGGAAATATTGTTAGCCAGCAATTAATTTCAATTGAAGGGTGTTCCGGCGTGTGAGTACAAGTGGTCAGAACAGTATAACACACTTCTCCTTCCATTCTCCGTCGTACGTAGCTGCCACGTCACACGGTGCGACTGACATGGCAGAAGCTCGCGTCAACTCACTCAGTCTCATGCAACCGTTATAATGCCACGTCGACACGATCATGTTTTCCGCATCAAATTTTCAATTTAATCCACGCTCATACACATGGACCACAATTAAATCACTTGCAATTAATTCTGTATATTTTGTTTAGACTTTGACTTTTCATACTTTTGTTCAACAACAATAAAAAATTACTATTTTTTTTGAGGAAAAAAAAATTACTTGAAAAATCTTAATGTGAAGTTCGAAGGAAATTCAAATGTGTTGGAATATTTAACAAGTGATTAAATTTTGAATTAGTGGCATTAGGGTGTTCAAAACCGAACTAATCTAAAAGTAAAATCATAAACCGAACTAATCCAAACCGCAAAAAACCGTATTTGGTTCAGATGTATTCGATTCATTTTTTTATTCAACCGCATGGTTTGGTTCGGTTCGCGGTTTTGATTTTGTCAACCGAACTAAACCAAACCGCAATATAAGAAAAACACTAATTAAATATATACCATATAGACCAATACTCATAGAAATTCAATGAAAACATTAACAAAATGACATATTTTTTTCTCTAGTAAAGTTTCTTCTTTATTTTTTTCTATCAAAAATGTATTTAGGTGCTACTTGAACTCTTAAAGAATGATTAAAATTTTAGTCTTTTGTATTTCTTACAAAATAGGATTCTTTTTTGTCCACGTTTTAATTTGGTCTACGTAGTTGGTAACATTGTTGGATGGAAATAAAATTGCAATATTTGATAAAATTTAAAATATTGCTGAAAAATATGTTGTGTTTTAGCTTTCTAATTTGATTTTAACATTGAAAAAATATTCTAAAAAACCGCACCAACCGATCCAATCTAAACCGCATTTGTTTGATTTTATTTGGTTCGGATTTTATTTTAGAAGTCAACCAAACCAAACCAAACCGCATACTAAATTATCTTGCAGTTCGGATGACTTTTAACCTTAAAACCGAATCAAATCGCACCACGAACACCCTTAATAGTGCAGTGTGTGAATTAAAAAAATATGGGGGTTATTTATATTGTCATATTTATTTTTTAGTGCATGATAATGAAATGAATAATAATATTATTAATTATTATTTTTAAAATTCGTGTATATCTCTGGTCGTACTAAATCAGAAGATGATTATCGATGTAGTTTTGATGCAGTGGTTATATAGTGGTTGTAAGCCTTAATTGTTGATTATCGCTCAAGTAAGTATTGAGTCAGAAAGGGGGTTGAGAGAGTAAGAAGATTCTAACTTTGGGGACTGCATAAAGTCCTCTTTATATAGAGGTGGGTGTTGCAGGCGTTGTTGTATGACACACATGTGACTCGCCGGTTACAAATTCGTAAGAATCGTAACCACCAAGGAGAGATTTGCGAGAACATGGAAGGAGACGTTACTGACTGTTTGAATCAGCTTTCGTTTGCTCCAAGCACCCTCCTCGTGTGGAGGAAATGTGCTGCGAGTAATTTACCAAATGCAGGATTTAGGTTAGTTTGTATTGGGCCTATGTAAATCGGCCTTCGAACATTTGCTCGATCCAGAACACCTCTTATCATAAGTTTAACTCATGTTTGTGAAAAGATAGAGTCTCCAACCGATTTTTTTGATCTTTCTTTTGTTTTTATACGAACAGTTATTTCTTCTACTACTTTGGTGGTGGGTTAGTTTCTTTTTTGACCTTATCCACAATATTTCTTTAATCGACCAAATTGCTTTTGCAATTTTAACTAAATTTAGTTATGAAGTCTCTCTATAAATAGAGGACTATATTTAGTTCATAAACCACACCAAATAGTTATAGTAAATGTGTCATTCTAACGAATGCTACAATATAGTAAGACTCTGAGACAATTGTAGCTGGGTTGATTATTTTATCATGAAGATATAATTGATAGTTTATAATTTTCTAGCAGCGCCATAAAATATTTAGACTTGAAACATCTAGAAAACGATTTGATCGTGACCCAACCTACATATTAATAACTTCGGTGATTGAAAATTATTTTTCAAAGAAAACTTTAAAAATCCAAATTCATCATTACATGCACACATTTGATAAAAAAAAAAAAAACTTCTAATTACGGTGCTTTGTAACATTATGATTTTTTTCCTTATAATGAGTACTTTTAACACAACCTATTTTTTACTCCTTTAGTCCTACTCCTAGATATAAGAAAATGTTAGTCCTAGTCCTAGATATAAGAAAATGTTGAGTCAACAAAAATTAATTACATCAAATATATATATTAACTTTTTTTTTGAGAGGATATATATTACTTTTTGTTAACTCAATTTTCTTTTATATTTGAAATTAGAAGAACCATTTCTTTTAAACTTGTTTCAATCAGGGGCATTAATTTCGGTAAATATTCCAAGCTCCAAAGTACTCCCACGGTTTCGCCTTACATTTTATCAAATAGTTAGTCATGCTAGAGACTTAAATTTAAATAACTATAGATAATTATGAAATGATATACTTTCGAATGTGATAAGTGAATTTCTATTACATATTATATATACAATTCCCTTTTCTTCTATTAATTGAAGAAATAATTTGAAAATAAAACAGTAAGTATCAAAATGTGTAATAAACCCAATTGAGATTGATACAATTCATTTTTGCATCTTGTTTATTTGAGTTTGATTGTGTGGTAGCGTTATAATCTAGGTTAACAATGTGTTTCTTTCTCATAGGTTTCTTACCTCTCAAGTCTCAACAAACTTTATTGTCACTTCTGAACCTCACAAGGCTATTATTTTCTACAATTAAAAATTTGACAAAAAAAAATGAATTAGAAAGTTATTAGTTGAAGGAGCACCCAACCGTGTGATTTCACGTGCATGAAAGCGTTTGACACGCTGGGAACAAAAGCTGAGGTGGTGTAGTACGACACGTCAGAAGAGCTATTTCAGTTTAAGTGGTGACGTGTCATTGTTTGTACACATCACTACCACGTAGGACAAAAGTGCAACATAAACTTTGTTGATTTTAAGTGGTGTCACAAGCTACTCTAAAATACTAACACGTGGAGAGACATAACAAGTTTTTGAAAGAGTGATGGTGGTAAGTGACTGCATGCATCTTTTCCTTTTACAAACATTTAGTTAGCTTCAATTAAATTAAGATAATGGATCAATAGAGAAAGTAGCAACATCTTAGTGGCTCCTGCTAGGGCGAACAGATAGCTATTACTTGGTGATTCAACGGTGAAGTATAAGTGCCGATCATAGAATAATATATTTGGAAGACACAACCCTAATTAGGACAAGGAAAACAAGAGCTTTAGGCCCACCATATTCTGGTTTAATATACTTTTTTTTTAAAAGATTTAGTTTAATATTCATGTAAGTTTAGTATCTTATATATATATATATATATATATATATATATATATATATATATATATATATATTAAACTATGTGGCTAGGTTTTGTGGTGCAGAATTTAGAATTTAAAATGTGATTCTTTTGAAGTCTCAATTCAAATTCTTTAGGTATAAAATTGTGTGACTTAGTTGATGAGTCAGTAATTAGTGTTTTTTATATAATATTTGAGTTTATTTTATTTAGATTTTATATGTTTTTATTTCCTTTTTATAGCTATTTTACTTCAATTGCAAGTTATTTTATTTCAGTAACAAATATTTCAAAGATTGCGTCTTGGAGCAAAAGAAAGGTGATTTGGATCTTATTTGTGCCAAAAATATGAAGATCTTATACAAAAATATATTGGGCAAAAAGTTTGAAGATCCTTCACCAAAATATGAAGCCTGGCGCGCCCCTTATTGTCCTTTTGCTGCTTTTGCTTCTTCGACGAGCTGCCTATTTTAGTATTTCTGACCGAGAGCCCATAGTTTCTTGTGCAACACTTTAGTGATTTATTTCTTAGGGCTCAAGTCAATGTTAGACTATAAATAGAACAGTCATCTAGCTTGTAGAATCATATTTTGTTCTTGAAATTCAATAGTGACAATTGTTTTCTTTTAATAAAAGTTCTTCTTTATTTTATTTTATGTTCTTCTTCTTCTTCTCTTCTATGTCTACAATGAACATGAGTGAGTAGACTCTTCTTGTCTTGGGATTGTTGGATAAGTCTAATGACATAATCCTAATCAAACCAAGCCTCGAACCCTAACTTTATGTAAATCTGTTTTTTTAATCTATTTCACCGTTCTTATAATCAATAACAAATATTAATCGAAAGATGAAGTTTAATAGTTGTTATTGATCCATCACAAATATTAAGCGATGGATCGAAAGATGAAGTTTTAATATTGGAACAAGTGAATTTAGACAAGGATTGCAAAACATGAAAATAGTCTAGCAAACCTTGAGACAATAAAGTTTCGAGCTTCAAGGATTTCAATAGCAATCAATCATGAAAATAGGCGTGGTTGCTAGAGCAACACACTCACTGAGACCGAATGGAGATGTGATAGGCTAAAGATAAACTTGTCTTTAGAAAATAGGTCCAACATAAAGTTCTAGGTTTAGGGTTTTGGTTTGTGAAGGGTTTGTCATCATGATGAACCAATAATCCCAATGCGCTTTTTATTATTCTTTTTAAACCGTTAAAATCCCAAACTTTTCAACTAAACTTTCTTCTTCTAATCATTCATAATAGTTAATTGAATTCAATAACTCCTTATCGAAATGATACTCTTTTACTACTTCGGTAAACCACGCACTTGCGGATTTACTACATCATTAGTTCATACAAAATTTGGTTTTGCCTTTAATTGGGTAAGATTGAAAGAGATAGTCACATTCGACGTCCAATAAATCTTGAATAAGATTAGCTCTAAAGCATGAGGCTAAAAAACTATTTTTGGTATAATGGTTAAGAACTATAATTTTGATCGAAAGTTTAACTAATGATCTCTAACTTTTTATCTTCTAGTCAAATAAGTTGAACTACTTAAACCTCATGTATGCTACAAAATATGAAGTTTCAACTTAATTTAATCGCTCAATAGTAACACTTTTGAATATATGATATGTATATTCATCTTACGTGTGGCTAAGAAGAGTTGGTCAAGATAGAACAACTTCCATTACGATTGTAATACTTTAGCATGTATCGGTATGATGGGTACTTTTTAGATTAAATGTGTTTTTATTTTGTTATTGTTGATTTCTTTTGTGTTGTTTATGGTAGTTTATTCTCACTAATTAATGATGGAGAATGTTAAACAGTGCTTTCAAGACATTGATTAAGCAATCAAAACAAGTAACTTTTTATTAAAAATAGTATAATCATGACTTAATCAAAAGTCAAAACTTATATTTTAAAAACAAATTTTCTATTTATAGATTCCTTAACTATTGCTCTAAGAGCACTGGATAACAAGACTCATTAATGATATATTACAAATTACAAGAGTGCATCACCAAGATACGGCACTCATTACTCAAGCTATTACAAATTGGAGAAACTCTTCTATGAATACAAACACAAATGATAAATATTTGGGCAGACTCATCAAATAAAAAATTTAAAATAAAAATAATTAGATCACATCAATCAACATCATTTAATTTTTTTTTTTAATTTTTGCATTTGATGTGAGTGTGTCTAAATATTATCATTTATGATTATGTGTCTATAGAAGAATTTCTCTTACTAATTGAGAATGCATTTTTTTTAGATTCATGATTATGTAAGTAGTGGCGGAGCCTGAAAAAAAAGGTAGGGTGGACCACTAAAATTAATTATAATATATAAACACAAATTAAAGTTGTAATAAACATTAAGTACGAAGTTGAAATGATAGAGTTTGACTAAAAAGTTAGGATGAATACTTAAATAATTACATATTTAACAACTACTATAAATTATGAATTTTTTTTTGTACATTGAAACTGTTAACTGAGAGAATTTTAAGTTGACAGGACATTATGCGGGAGATTTGAAACTCATGCAAATTCAAACGTCTATAAACCTCCGCTAACATGACAAGTATAAGCATTACAAAAATCACGTATGCCCTTTTTGAAACCGTGGAAACTATATCCGTTGAAAACAGTTTAAAGTCTCGCAAAATAGACCTATAATTGAATATGTAAATTTTTCGTGTGGGCCACTACACCACTTTGCGAAAATTTGGATCAGCCGAAACCTAAAACCGACATAAAATTGTATAAAATCTCGCAAAATAGATCTATGATCGTTAATTTTTTAATTTTTCCGGGTGGGACCCACCCCAGCCCATGAAGGGCTTCGCCGCCACTGTATGTAAGGTGTTGGTCCTATGTCCAAGTAATACTTTCTCATGATATAAACCCCTATATTTTTTTTTTGTCAGACATTTTGTCTTAAGCCTATCACCTAGTAAAGGAGAATGACGAGAAAGTGACGAAATTAAGGGTTCAAAGTTATATGTTTAACATCATTAATTATTGAAATATTTATAATATTCCACACTAAAAAACATAAAAGAACAATATTTTCCACATAAGTAGATGGGGAAGTGAGAAAAGGGAAAGGAACGTGTTTGAAAAGTAAGAAACAGAACAGATTGAAGACGACCAATGATTGATTTAGAACCGAAGGTTGATGGTAAAGTGGTGGGTCCCACTACAATTCCATTGAGGAAAAAAAACTGAGAATTTCTATCCGCAGGCGTTGACGGAAATACTTGTATGTGCTTCAAACTTGTGGAGTTAACTAATGTGCATCACTACAGGTGCTTCTCACCCCAACACTTGGCTCTATTATCTTTCCTTTACAATGCTTGCTTGCAGCCTCTAATGCAACACCATCCAACTTTTTTCTTCCTACAACAAAATACTCAACTCAAATTAACAAACAAATTGGAGTAACATTGTTGTCAAACTTTAAAGTTAGTTGAATGATCCTTTAATAAAGGAAAAAATTATAAAAATAAACTTGTTTGATTGATTGAGGGTTGAAATGAATTATACAATACAATATTTATAGATAAAGTTAGTCCCAGTGATGAGAGTATTGTGGCTTACAAAATCTAGCCTCAATGGACTATTTTTGCGGGCAGTAGTATGTGATTCTTTCCATTGTTATGTGTATGTGATTCCCCACGTTCGGCTTGTTTGCGCTAGTCCATATCTTGCGTTGTAAGACAAAGAGAATGATCGTTCCAAAACTCTTCTTACCTTATAATTGAAAAAAAAAAACCAATTAAACTCTGTCGAATCAATTACCTCGACAATAATCTTGATTTTTTCAACTAATTGTAGTGCTTAATTAGCCTTATCATTTGGTGACCTCCATGGTAAGTTGTTTACTTGACTAATATTTGAATTTTGTTTATTTAGTCGGCCATCAATCCCTAACATATTGCATGTTCACATTTCCACGTGTGTGGATCTTCAATTCCACAAAAGTTTTTGTCACCTGACCCTTAAGGGAAACATTCACCACTTCAAGCTCAGACACCCCGAAGACACCCTACTTTACCTTCAGCTCAATCATCTCCCCCCACCACTAGAGATTACAAAAGAGGGGTTAAGTCGATACTTCTTTGAAATAGACTCCCAATCTTGATCTCCTCGTCTACCAAAGAGGATATAGACAAAATCGATGCAAAAATGCGAGGATAAATACTAACAAGTCTAGATGAAGTGACGATCATAAGGACATTGTTATTTCAGCTAGGAAAAGTCGATGAAATACCCTCCCTCAACAAACAATCTTAAACCAAACATACTCTTTCAGTAAATGATTTGTCAATCAGCTATTTAGGTTTCAAAGACCAACACGAGCATGTCTCTCATGATCTTTAGAAGAAGCAAATATTACAGACAAACATGGTTACTTTGAAAAAAGGTCTATAAAGATATTGAAGAAGAGAAAACATCAAAAATCAAAAGTAAAAATTGTATTTGGACCAAGTTGGTTCCAACAAAAGCTTAAAATTAAACATATATTGTTTTTTAGCCATGTTTAAATAATATAACAAGATTAAAAGGTGGTGATTTTTTGAAAGCCACATCTCCATAATGTTTGCTTCATGTCATGCGGTCCCAAGAGAGGCAACAAATGCCTTTAGAACAACGTTCACCACTGCCCTGTCAGTAAGAATTCATCATTCGGTCCCAAGAGAGACAACATATGTCTTTAGAACAACCTTTACCACCATAGCATAAAAAGAACTCTAAAAGTAACTAGCAATTTTTGATCGCATTTATTTCTTTTTACTAATATACAACATATGTGATCTGTCTTTAGTAAAACACAATTATTTTTTAAATTTAAATTTTGAAAATATACAACATGAATATTGAAATCGAAATTTGAATAAATTCAAATAATATAGATATTACTAAATTGAAATGATCAAATTAAATATAAATATAAAAACAGTACTATATATGTGTTTGTAATATAAAAATTTTGGTTTAATATTGATTACATATATGTATATTTGATTTTGACATAATTAAATATTCATTGATTAGATTCAAGAATGGATTCTAACTTAAGTAACATTGGAGTTTTGTCTCTAGATTGATATTTAACATTTTTTTTTAGTAAAGATTGATTTTTAGCAAAGTTTACCATACTTTTAAATGAATATATTTAAGCATACATCACTTAATATTCAATTTACTTTTAACTGGAATAAAAAAAGTGAATAACAACAAAAGAATACACATCACCTCAAAAAAATAAAAATACAATTGCCCAAAAGAAAAAGGTGAACACAATGATACACTTTGAAGTATAGTTGAGTATTTACTGTCATTTAATTATTCAATGATATATCATATTTTTATAATATCGGTACCCAATCAAACTTCATATGATTTAAAAATTTAGCAAAGAAAATTAGTAAATGGAAATAGCCTGGTGTGATATCTTTTGACTCAAACCTTCCTGAAAATTTGGTTGTACCCATATGGATAGGAATTAAGATTCTTAGACTCAAATTCAATCATTAAAATTGAAAAAATTCTCTGGTTTCACACTGATGGCCTAAATAATTGTCCCAATCCGTAAGGCCCATATACTATGACCTCGCACCAACCACGCCAATGGACAACTTGTGGGCTCGATCACCATGGGTCTCCTTGTCCATTTCATTTCATTGAGTTATATATACTAAATATGTTTGAATTCTGCTCTTTACCCAATTTTAACATTAGCGTGAGTTAACATGCATATAGATATTTTGGTTAGTTCAGTTGAGAATGAGCAATTTTTTTGGGTAAAGAGCAGAATTCAATATGTTTAAGTGTTTGGAACATATCATATTTCTATTTTATAAATGGTATTAATATTTTCTTTAATTACACACATCTCTTCTCTTTTATATGTAAATAGAAGGAGTAGTGTCCTCGTTAGATTCGTTACCCAAAAAAAAAAGTAGTGCATGCCATTTGAATATATTGTTATATAACTAAAAGGAGAAAGTGCCATGTACGGGTACGAAAAGATATGGGACAATGATTTTATTTTTTACAAAGAAAATAAATGAATATTATTACATAAAGTTTAAAAACAATGTATTGACTACAGAGGTTAATTATTATCATGTTTGAAAGTGACAATACTATTTTCTAATGTGCACTGACGACCCGTTTTACTTCTGATATAAGGAGTGTGTTCATCAAGGATTATACACGAGATCATAAACTCCAATTAAAACATTTTGTCCTTTAATATTTTGAGTTGTTTAAAAACCTGGTTTGGAATGTTTTAAATTTTTAAAATGTATTTTATTTCAATGATTACGTGTTAAAAAAGATTGCATGTCGATTGGAGGAAATGCATTTGTAACTTGGTTTTTTTTTTTACAAAAGTTTGTAGCATAAAAAAATAAGAGAAGTTTTCTTTTTCCCCTCTTTTTTTCAATATAAGCTCTTCGATGCTCAATTAATGGTTTTTTCTACATTACCCTCTCTTGTTTAGAGGGTATTTACCCTTTCAAGATACCAACCAATCAAAATGTAACATTAAATGACAAATAAATGAGTCAACTTTTTTAGGCAAAATTACACTAAATGTCATTTATCTATCTTATTTATTTGTAACATATTAGTTCTTTATTTTTTTTTGTCCCGTTTAGGTCCTTTATCTATTAAAATGTGCACAAGTTAATCCTTTTCTTCATTTTTCTATTAAAAAACCATGAAAATATTAATTTTATTAATAACTTTGTTTTATAAAATATTTTTTAATAAATAAATTCATAAACCCTATAAACATTTCATCCTCATATTCATCATCTTCATCTTCTTCCTTAAATCAAATAAATTGTCCATCCAAATAAACCTTCAAATTCCTTAAATATTTTCACTTCCATCTTCTTCTAAACACAAAATTCAAAATCCCCAAATTTCATAAACCCTAATTTTATCAAACCCATAAATTTGGATTTTGGATTTAAAGAAAAAATAATTTGGATAGTGAACCTCTCATGTTTGAGTGCTCATGCATAGTTTTAGTAAAGATCATCACAGCTTAGATCTTGTAATTTTCTCATCGAATACAATCATCACCTTCCCTATAACTTTCCTATCTCTGATGGTAGTGAAGGCGAGGTTGGCCTGCAACAATAAGAAATTGTTTATACCATTGTATAGCACTAGTCCAAAATCTAAAAAGGTTAAGAATCTAAAAAGCTAAACAGCTAGCTCATATGCACAATCCTCCAAGTTCACATCAAACACCATTATAATCAAATTTCATAGAAAACAAAAAACCCGATACTTTGAATTCTCAGTTTCTTTCTTTAAATCCAAAATTCAGATTTATGGGTTTGACAAACTTAGGGTTTATAAAATTTGAGTATTTTGAGTTTTGTGCTCAGAAGAAGATGGAAGTGGAAATATTTAAGGAATTTGAAGGTTTATTTGGATGGACAATTTTTTTGATTTAAGGAAGAAGATGAAGATGATGAATACGAGGATGAAATGTTCATAGGATTTATGAATTTATTTATTTTTATTAAAAAATATTTTATAAAACAAAGTTATTAATAAAATTAATATTTTCATGTTTTTTTAATAGAAAAATGAAGAAAATGATTAACCTGTGCACATTTTAATAGATAAAGGACCTAAATGGGACCCAAAAAAAAAGGGACTAATGTGTTACAAATAAATGACCTTTAGTGTTATATGATGAGTTGAATTTGATGTGAAATTTTAATTGTTACAAGACCTATAGTGTAAATTAATTAAGATTTAATACCTAAATATATAATTAAATTAAATGTTACCTTAGGATTAAAATTGATTTTTTTTATAGAAAAAATTGACTCATTTATTTGACATTTAATATTACATTTGTATATTACATTTTGATTGGTTGAATAAATACTCCCTAAACAAGAGAGGGTAATCTAGGCATCACCTCAATTAATTGTGCATTTTGAGTATACTAATTGTTTCGGATCGGCAAGGTTAAATCTATAGAGGTAATTTCTCGATCACGACATGAATCCATCAACGACCTCAACAAGTTTACAACTGATTTTTCTTGAAACCTAACTTATCAAAGGATCCTTGCCGATGAGCTTCACCGTCATCATCCTCTGCCGCGCTTCATAAACTTTGGCTATCATTCTTTGTCTACTTCAGAGAAAAACAATTATTATTTTTTTTAAAAAATAATAATAAAAACCACTAGTATAATTTGGCACACATAGTCACATAGATATATATGCATCAGGAAGGCCCATCCTCACTAAAATTGCATATTGCTTTTAAAATGAAATATATTGTGTCACCCTGCATGTATTGAGAAACGCGTAAGCACAACTAGCCTATTTTAGAACATATACTGTCTATACTTGTCTACTTACTTCCCCATAATTCCCATATGTGTTATGAAATCCTCAAGTTGAACTATACTATTTTTTAATGAAATGATTTATGACTACTATTGCAGAATGTTTTACGACCCTTGAGGTCGTTTATGAGAGACAACTATAGTCAATAAGGAACGTTGAATCATTCTAAAAGGAAAAAAAAAAAAAGTTACTGAATTATCACTAATAGATGCATTTCCAGAGGAATAAAGAATATGGAATGTTGAGAAAGGCTAAAGGCCTATTAGATCATCATTCGGCTTTGGTCCATTTCAAGGATTTGATCCACACACCTATATCATCTAATGTTCTCGTGGATTTTATTTTTTAAATAACTCTTTTGGTCATATCAAATATTCACAATGGGGGTAGAATTAAGCTAGAGTTTAAAAAATGTAGGGTACCCACGTCTTGAAAGGTTTGGTAATTATTAATCAACATGCTAGCGCATTTTCGTATCACTTTTGAGTTGAATGATGTAAATTATTCCCCTTCCTTTTTATTTCGTTTGCCTAACTAATATCATGGTTGATATTCCATTATTCCCACCATTGTGCTTGTTGTAGGAGTGGGGTTGAAAACTATGGTAGTAGATGCATTAAGAAGGAAGCTAAACAACCTTTTGCAATGCGTGGGTTCAATGAAAGTATACTTTATAGCCTGGACAAATCAAACTCATAACAAGAATTCCATTGACTTACATATGTAAAACCTTTTTTTTGTATGTGGTAACATGTATAGCATATTTAACAGTGTAAAAAGGAGACCTAAAAACAGTGTAAAAAGGAAAAATAATGAATTTGTAACTATTCAATTTTTTAGTGGATGGTTAACATAGAGTAGGAAAAAAAATATTGATCCACCAAGATATATATTGCTAATGCCATAGTTATTTATTTAAGCAAAAAATTAGGTGTTGAAATTTAAGTGTAAGTGGTTGGTTCTATATCAATTAGAAATGAGCTAGATGAATGATGCATGATATGAGGTGAATCTTGAACAACGACCAATGTCACTAAGGTGTGACATTGGACAACAAACATGAGCTCTCCAACAAAGATAATGTACATGCAAACACTCTGAAGTTCAAATCAATGAGAAATTGAGGTGAATGAAACATGATGAGAATAATACCTTGGGAGAGGGAGAGTCTGTTGAGAGCGTAGAGTGATTCCTATCGTGATTTGTGGATCACCCTCTCATTTTCATAAACTGTCATCAAAGAGATATTACACTTTGTGATGATGAATTTTTTGTGTGAAGTCCAATGAGAAGGGCTTTGGCCAATTCCAGAACAACATGCAATGAAAATTGCTCTTTAAGCACCTCAAAATTGCTCATCGCATTGAAAATAGCTGGTCGAAAGTTACGACTCGATCGAATTTTACACACAGAAATAGTTGATCGGGAGTTACAACCCGATTGGAAGCGAATTTGAAGTGCTTAATGAACAATTGTCATACATAATAGATATGATTCATATACTAAATGTCTTAAGTTTTTGGTTAAAGATCTTTTGTACAAACAATTCTCTTGCCGATGCTTTTCATTAGCCAAAAAAATTTACTTTAACTATTCAAATTTTAATAACATAGAGTAGATAAAATTCTTGATCCACCATGCTATATATTGTCATAGTTATATTTTGAATACATAGGCAATATTCAAATGCAGCATTCAATTCAATACATGGGAAATACATAAACATGATATATATGATGACAAAGTATCTTGGATTACCCCAATGCTAACAAAGCGTATAAGTATAACCTTTCCCATATGCGATTCGTTTCTCCAAAATGGTAAAAGAATTTTGTAATAGAGACATCCCTATGATTTCAAAAAGGATAAAGTGGATTTCTTTTTCATTAATGGAAGATTTTGAACAAGAGATCTAATAAAGAGGGTCAGGTTTTTCAATGGATGCTTCAAGTTGAGATGCACAGAAATCACATTAAATGTGCATAGCGCCATATAGTCTACCTATGGCATCATTGAATTTCTAGTGACGGTACCACAACTCCAATATCTGTGTGATTAGGACCTGAACCAGTCTCCTTCACATTTCTATCAATAATTTGAACTTCACTTAATCTCTACTCCTTAATGTTGTTCACCAATTAATAATTTGTGGTCCAAATATATTTGTATTGCCACAGTTCAATACACTCGCTAGAAACAAAGAGATTCCAAAGATGTTATCAACTATATTACGTTGCACTATATACATATGCACTACATATATTTAACAGTATGTATGAGTACTTTGATTTAGCTATACAACATCCTGCTGCTAGGTGATATGTGAAGCTTCCGGAGATTAGGCTAAAAAAGTTTAACTAGCAAAACTTCTGAAAGATTTATTGCAGTTGTAGAGTCTTTTATTTTAATAGAAAACCATCGTAATTAAGGACTTGAACACTTTAATGGTTTCATTGAGTATTTCTACAAGTATAAGTCATTTGGACCGATTATGAAACTAATCATGCTCTAATTCTTCAGGTAGCAATTTAAAACCCTTTGTCTCTCCCCAATAATATATTATCTTGGGATTTGTGGAGTATGGTTCTCAATGTAAAGTTTTATTTTTGGAAAACAATTAAGTTAGTTGATTAGTTGTTGTCTTTCTTAGTGATCAATAGTAAAAAAGAAGAAGTTACGTCTTTTTTTTTTGGCTTAATAGCAGTTTTCGCCCCTTAACTTTCACGAAGTTACGATTTTGGCCCCCTAAAAAAAACTACAAAACTGCCCTTTAAGTTTTGCAATTGTAGCAGTTTTGACCCCCCAAGGCAAAAAAACTTAAAAAAATAACATGTGGCACCTCACTTAGGGTGCCACGTCAGCGTAGACCGAGTCAAAATTAGCCTTGGGGGCCAAAACTGCCACAAATGCAAAACTTAAGGGGCTGTTTTGTAGTTTTTTTCTTAGGGGGTCAAAATCGCAACTTCGTAAAACTTAGAGGGTTAAAACTGCTATTAAGCCTTCTTTTTTCTTTGTATTTTTGACACAAAATGTCTTATACTCATTTTTAGTGTGACTTTTAGTTTCTTTATTTTGAACCGATTGGGAGATTGAGAATCAACAACATATTATACGAGCCTCCAACATTTGAAAAATCCCTCCTCCCATCTCGTGCGCTCATGTAAACACAAAAATACCTTTATTTCTTTTTCCTTCTTTTCTGATTTTAGAATTCGAAACTCTAAAATATGTGTGCCCCAATTAGATGAAGGAAATATACTTTTACACCTCCAAATTTAAAATCCCGAAGCGAAAAAAAAAATGAAGAAGTTGTATTTATCGCATGAGGGGTTCGAACCATGTAAAAGACTGTGTTTGAATTCTAAAATTCGGAGTGCTCAATTGGCTTTTTTCCCTTCAAATTCTAAAATATGGATGCATTAAATGGTTTTTTTTCCTTTTCACAAGGGGTTCATACCATATAAAAAGACACATTTGAATTATAAAATTAGGATGTGTAAAATTGAGTTTTTGTTGTTCGGATTCTAAAATTTAAATGTGTAAAATCTGAAAATAAAAGAAGTAATTTGCTATGATTCAATCGTGACTAATGTATGCCATAATAAAAAACATGATTTGGATTTTAAAATCAGAACGAAGAGGAGCGAGGGAGGGGGTGGATTCAGTCAATTATGTGAACTGGTTGTACTCACATTTCGGATGCAGTAGATGAAATGCATGGAAAATATCTAGCCCAAATATTCTTTCATATGGGACGTTCTTTTATTTATGGTAGTTACACCTCCTTATTTCAAGCTACCCCCTACATAAATTAAAAATACTTTTTTTTTTTGAAAGATAATTTAAAAATACTTAATGCCTAAATGCTCATTGTCTCGTATTTATTTTTCAAAACTCAATTTCATTTCCAATATCTCCTCTCTCTCCCCCATGACCATATGTATTTTTTTAATCAAAAAGGTTGACGAAACTCGCACAAGAACTTTTTATAAACATAGACTATGAACGTTTGAAGCAAAAATCTTTATCGGGTGCTTAATTAAACTTTGTTGGTGGTGATGGTTCATTGATGAGCTGTTGTTAGAAGCTTCGGCATGTTTGATGGTGCTGATGGTTTTTCGATGGGGGTTTTGGTGTTTTTATTTTTTCCTTTTGGTGTAATACCT
>Ga0315914_1002403_pt1 | contig 28683 bp, 24 predicted proteins | sample MpolenodulesMG_FD_203920 | JGI IMG/M metagenome (GOLD analysis project Ga0315914, IMG submission 203920) | Medicago polymorpha root nodule microbial communities from Los Angeles, California, United States - elongated nodules | ecosystem: Host-associated > Plants > Roots > Nodule | place: USA...
TTTCAGTTTTTTATCCCCTTTTGCAAGGGTCACAAAGGGGTCACGTGACTCCCTTTCTCAAAATCTGATAATTACTTTTTTTTGTTTTTAAAAAAATAGAATTACACACGATGACAAACAATAGATGATAAAAAACAGCCACATCATCATTAAAAGTCATGGGGACCTTGAAATCAAAAAGGGGGAAAAGGATGGAGAGCAAAATCACTCGTTTAAAATCATAGGGTGCAAAATCGCATAATTGGTAAACTATAGGGAGAAAAGTGCAATTAAGCCTAAATTAAATATAATTAAATCTACAGTATTGACATTTTCTTAAAGAAATATGCTTACAGCATATCATTAATAAATTAATAAGAAGCGTATCAATACATTGAAATATATATCAAAATAAATACTGATAAAGTGGTCTTACGTGCTAATGTATGAGTTACCACATCCAATAAAACTCTACTTGGGAGTTTGTGAAATGAGCTGAGAAAAGAACCCTGCAGGTGGTAATATAACCGAATTCAGAACAACATCTGCCTTGAATGATAAGCGTCAACTGTTTTTTAAAATAAACCAAAAAATCAACGTTATCAAATTGCATATCATGGATCAATTGCAATGCTTGGAACAAACCTGTTGCCTCGCCGGTTGCAACTGAGTACATAGGAGAGAAACTCATGGTCTTTGCCAATACAAAAGCACCGAGCTCTTTGCGCAAACAAATACCAATACTTGTACGATTACGGAACACAGAGAAGGATGCATCTATATTGCATTTATAACGACCTTGCTGAGGCCTCTGCCACCGATTCTGGTCTGCTATTCCTGTCATAATAAAAGTTTTTAACAACCAAAAATTATTTGACAACATAATGTCTGACATTTATAACCATAGGACATTCTGATTTAACTAACTTACTTGGACATTTTTCATCACAAGTCTCCCAATCACGTTTATTAGACCTGTATAAAACAAACAAACACATTCATAAAACTCAGTTAATGTTGAAGTTGTTCTTCAGCACGTGTGTTCTCAATATCCAAGTGGATACAGAATATAACACATAAAGCAAATATGGGTTAATTACACTGTAAAATCCATTAAAAGTTCTAAAATGTGGGAACTAAAAGTGAATTTACATGAATAACACAATGTGTTATTGCTTACCGTTCATTACACTCTTAAGCCGGAAAAGATTGGTGACAATTGCTCCTGGTCCTGGATGAAGAGAATCTGCAGTAATATCCACACCATCTTCCTGATCATTATGCAGAAGTAAAAACAAATATATATAATATAAAGATGGTTAACGCAGAAAAATCAAACTGACATCTTTACTCACACAATAAAAGAGAAAGGATGTCACAAAAAAATCATAATTAAGATAATTAAACAATTTTTTGTACATAACAAATAGATTAAGGTCTTATTTGGAGAAACAATTTAATTAAGTGTTTATCGCATAAATGCTTATGTATAAGCTATTTCTATAACAATAGATAAAATAAAGTCAAACTATTTTCATATACTATCCTGAAGAGCTTACGGAAATAAGCTTAAAACAGCTTACGGACAAGTCATCAGTTGTTTTCGTACACTCTACCAAATAGGCACTAAAGCCATGGAGGCGATGCCATAGTCTGATTATGCTCAATCAGAAATATCAGTTTTAGACAAGTGAGACACAATGGTGCTAACTTATATTTAGTTATGGTCAATAATTAACTTTTAAACACTATACAGTAGAAGTAAGCATTCCATACCTTGAAATGTTTGGTTAGCTGGTTGGCATGTAAAATGTTAGCAAGCTTGGACTGTCCATATGCACCCAGTGCTGTAAATGTACAACGGGGTCACACTTCCAGGTTTAATTCTTCATGCATCTAAGGTGAGCCAATTGGTTAAAATGTAATCAAGGAAGCAAACATAATCAATCACATGGCATTTACCTCAATTGGTCATTGATTTTATCAAAACAGATTCCTTTAGAATATGTGAATCTGTGAGCCTCTGAGGAGACATTAACAATTCTTCCTTCTTTTTTACTTCCACGTGCTTTTTTCTTGATAGTGTCCAACAAAATATTTGTCAAGAGAAAGTGGCCTGCGTAACTACAATAATTCATAAATAAAACCAGAAGAAAGATTACTTGCATTTAAAGAAACAGCAAAATTCTCACAAAAAAGAAGATATGTGTAAAATTGCTTGCATTGAGTAAAATAATTACTTGATGTTTAACATAGGTTGATTGAAACAGATAATATGTGTAAATTGCACAGTTAAATTTCATGTTTCAATGTTTAATTAATGTCACTATCAGTCATGAAATGAATCTTTTAAAAGAAAAAAAAAACTCGGTTGATTGGATCTTTTCTCAAATGAGGGCCAACTAGGGGACTTAGCCAAAGGATTCCAGTTCACTTTTTCAAGGTACCTCTCTTGGTAAATTAAAAGGCTAGTTAAGAAAGAAAAAAAAGGGTGTTGGAATGCATCGATAGCTTTTCCTGCGTTTAGTCCAATAGACAAAGAAAGGAGAGCAGGCAACTTAGCCGGCTAAACGATACCCAAATGGTCAACCCCCGCAGCTTAACCGGAATCTAAGACTAGAAAACTAGCACATAATGGGTACTTTACGGAATATGGATGTAGTACTGAACAGCTAATGGAAAGCGTAGGGGATCTACAGGCTAAGAGATTTTTCCACCTCAAGCCAAAGGAAATTCAACCTTTGCCGATAGACCAATCAATGGTGAAACAAGAACTGCAAGCACATAAACTCACTTGCATTTTTTGTGTTTGGTTGTGCTTTTTCTCTTTAACAAAAATCCTTTTACTTTTGTAAAAAAGTTACTAAAGTATGAATTAAAAAAATATATGAATACAAAAAACATAAAAAACTTTCATCTTAGTTAATTAATAAACCAATATTCTTTTCTCGCAGTTTTTTTTTAAAGGCAATATCTGGTTAGATTTAGGAATGTCATTTGACACAGACTTAAGCAATGAATGTCATTTCTATTGTTATATGGAAATTTGGTTATGAACAACGTTGTTTGAATATGCAAATATCAACAGCTATTTGACAACCATATACGAATTAATCATTTATTACTAGTAATGTGACTATAAGAGAGACAAACAATTAGTTAAAAATAAATAAATAAAATAGTATCTATATGGTACACACACGGTGTTGGACACCAAAAAAATTGTCTAACATAACATTTCTCTTTGGTTATTCTATTTGTCCTTAATCAAATTCATGCTGAAATCCCATAGATTCTTAGCCAAATCAGCGTTCCTTCCCTGTGATCTTGTTTTTGCCACATTACTCTCTGAAAAATACTCACCACTAACTCCCTTCACTTGTGGGTGCAATGCTACATAGCAGGTGGTGGCTGCCCCCTACATTTAGATAGGAGAATGTTAACATGCAACTGACTACTAAGGTAAGAAAAATAAAATATCAGAAATCTTCTAATCTATGTTTAGTTAATAAATATTTATAACAACCAATATTTATTTGAATTGATCCTCGCATTTATAAATCATAGGTCATACTGATTATGACATACCTGCTGAACATTTTTCATCACAAGTTTCCCAATCGCCTTTATTATACCTGTTGCATAAATCAAATATAAGTAGCAATATCCATAAAACTCAGATACTGTCATTACTACACATTAGAAAATAGTTACCGTCGATTACACCCATATGGCGGGAAAGATTGGTGAGAATGATTCCTGGATGAAGAGAATTCACGATGATATCCACCCCATCATCCTGATCAAGATGTAACAAGTGATGTTATAAATATATCAAAACAAAGAACCAGTTTTACACGCAAAAAAAAAGAGAAACTAGCATACCTTGAGGCGTCTTGCAAGTTCATTGGCATGTAAAATGTTAGCAAGCTTTGACTGTCCATATGCACCCCATTTTCTGTAACTGTATACAAGAAAGCAAACATATTTACCACCTTTCCACTCTTAATTCTTCATGCAACTAAACTGAGACAATTGTGCTAACAGCACATCTCGTCATGATTTGAACTTAGGTTACCTATTGGATTTGGTTATTACCTTGATCGGTCATTAATTTTGTCAAAACGGACTCCTCCAGGATATGCAAATATGTAAGCTTCTGCGGAGACATTAACAATTCTTCCTTCTTTTTTACTTTGCTGTGCTGTTTTCTTCATTGTGTCCAACAAAAGATTTGTCAAGAGAAAATGACCTGCACAATTACATAATTTACATTACATAAAAACAGAATGATCACATCTCCACAGTTTAAGCATTTAAAGAATCAGTAAAATAATTACTTGATGTTTTATATAAAACATAACTTAATTATACAGGTTGATTGGACCTTAAAACCAAACATATTTCCCACATACCTAGGTGGTTTGTAGCAAAATGCAGTTCAATGTTGTCTTTGGACAGCATGAAAGGGCATAACATGATTCCTGCATTGTTTCTTGCATACAAATTAACAAGCCAGAAACCATTACTACTACTGGTTTTCCTTGAATGAACATGATCACAAAAAATAAATTGGAACACAGATACTCATGGAAAGAGAGAACAAGTAATTAACAACTTCAATAAAAATCAGGAGTCAAAATAAATAGTAAATAAAAGGCAAATCTGCACATGGGTGCTTTAACTAATTTGAAGTTTCAAACACGCCTTTTATCTTTTTTCCCGTGTCAAGTTAGCCCTTTATATTTACAGCGTTCAACTAACTTTCATTTTTAGTTTACTTCTGTTACAAATTTGTGTACACGATCATTGAACAATATACTTTAAGAATGTTTCACCACTCAGCAGCACAATTAGACCCTCGTTGACACCAACGAGGTCACAATCTTATATAAAAAGTAAAAACGATCATTTTAATTGTGATAATTAGATATTGTAACAGTTATTATGGTGTAATTTAGATGTTATCTTGATGAATTGAAGATGCAATTTACTTTTTTAAGTTGACATGTAAAACATTAAATCAAGTTAGAAGAATCCTAGTGCAGTTTTGCCATAATAAAGATGGTACTGCGATCCATGTCGGTTCCTTTTCTTACATCAAGATGTTCAATGGAAGACCAGAGGAATTGAATTCGGATGCAAATTTCCTGACAGATTCCATTGAACTTAGATCTAACTCCATGACATCAATTTTAGCTGAGGGAATCTCCTTAAGTATTGCTTCTTTGATATCATTAGCAGAAACCTTACTTCTAACAGCCATAATCACATGGACACCACGCAAAGCAAGAACACGCATAGTCTCAACTCCAATACCACTAGATGCTCCTGTTACCATACCATCATATCCATATATTAATTTATCGTAGCCAGTTGCAAGAATTTGATGTAAAATCACACAGAATATATAAACAAATAAATCCTGACTATGCAAATTTCAGCAGCAATAATCTTGAAGTTAAGTTATAGAGTCAACTATAAAGATCATTGAAAAAGCTTGTTAATCACTTCTCAAGTCTAAGTGATGAAAATCTACATATATACATACATACAGGATAATAATTCCCAATAACTCTGCAACATGAAACTACTATTTAACAAAAGGTCATGCTTCAAAAATAAAATAAAAAAACTAAAAAGGGAAAGAAAGAGTAATAGAAGATAGACCAGTGACAATAGCAGTGAGGCCAGTTGCATCAATTCCATGAGTAACTTGTTCAGCAGTTGAACTCCCTGAGAATCCAGAAACCCCTTTCTTGCTGAACGGCCACATGATGATAATGAATAATCTCCCTTTCTCCGTCAGAATTCACAAAGTCAATAGGGCAGATCATGCTTTGGATTCAACTAAATATTTTATAGAATAGTGCTTTGGATTCAACAAAATATTTTATAGTGTAGTCATAGACTTGAATGTTATTTATAATATTAATTTGATTTGGTATTTAGGTTGATTTGATTTTTAAGCGTTCTTTTTAATATTATTCAGTGCCAATCCCACTGATGTCATCATTCAAATAAAAATGCAGGCCATGTTGTTGAGAGGACAGCCAGATGAATTCAACTTGGATGCAAATTTCTTGACAGAATCCAATGAGCTGAGATCTAACTCGATGATATCAAGTTTAGCTGAGGGAATGTCCTTGAGTATTGTATCTTTGACATCTTTAGCGGCAACCATATTTCTCACACCTATAATCACATGCATGAACACCGTGCAAAGCAAGGACACGAGTAGTCTCAGCGTCAATGCCGTTGGATGCTCCTGTTACCACAATGTCCATATGATCACATTAAAATACTCACACATCATGAGAATTATTTATTAAGAATTCAATGTAGCGGTAGCATCACAATTCTTGATTTAGCAAAAAACTGCTGTCAAATACAATTGATCTGGCTGTGGCTGCAATTGAGACAATTTTTTTGCCATTGCGGCCACAATTACAGTCACACACCATTTTCTAAAACCTCTTTATGAAGTATTTCATATAATATTTATGCAATATGTGGAAGTTAGGGTATGCATGAAAATCATTAAGGATTTGGATAAACAATTTAATTAACCACATATAGCATAAATGTTTATCATAAGAGTGCTTTTGTACATGTTATTTCTATAATAAAAGATAAAATAAAGTCAAATTATTTTCAGAATTTGTATATGTAATAAGCTCTTTTCATAAGCTATCATGAAGATGGAAATAACTTAACTTACGGTCATGTCATAAGTTGTTTTCATAAACTCTCTCAATCGGTCTCATTAGCGTTTACACCAGCAGATGAACTCATATAATCCAATCCAAACGATGGTCTATTATCAATATAGAGTTGGTAGGTAGCTAGAATTTAGTTGGAAAGACAAAGGGGAATGAAAGAGCTAAAGAGGAGGAAAGAACAGTGACAATGGCAGTGAGGCCAGGCCAGTTGCCTCAATTACATGAGTGACTTGTTCAGCAGTTGAACTCCATGAAAATCAATAAACTCCTTTCTTGTTGAATAGCCACATGATGATGATGCCGTGTGTCACAAATGCAATGGCGGAACACTAGACTATGTCGCTAGATATCTAGATAAAATGAGAATACACAATAATACAAGATAAATATAAGGTAAACAATCATGATCTTGAATGTGTGAGGCGTTGTCGTTCGCTATAGTTCCTAAATTTATCAAAAGAGAAATGATGTTTGGTACGGAGCAGCATCTAACAAAAAAATAAACAAAGTGTTATTATTTCACTATTGTTCTTTTTTTTTTTTAGGGGCACTATTGTTCATTGTTGATCATAGTAACTGATTGGCTTATATCAGAAATTGGTGAGGCAGGGTTGGAATTTAATGTGTGGTATCTACTGTAGGAAGTTGGTTGAAGGAATGGTTGTCCTCTTGTCTTGAAAGTGAGGTTTTTTTGCTGCATTAAGCGTCTGGTATAGTTATGTTTGTACTCTATCTTCCTTCATTTTATGTGCTTGGTTGTGCCTTTTCTGTTTAACAAAAGTCCTTTTACTATTGAAAAAAAGAATTTAAAAAACTATAAATATCAAAATCTTTCATGTTAATTAATTAATAAACCAATATTGTTTTCTCTCTTTTAAAAACATCAATATATGGTTAGATTTAGGAGGTCGATGTTAGGGGACCCCTATTTCATGTAGAATCACAATCTCGTTAAAAATATATGACAATCAATTACATGTATTTCACATAGACATGAACAATGAATGTCATTTCCATATTTTCTTTTTGAATAATAATGCTAAAGTGCACGACAATTGTCTCGTGCAAACCCCACAAATTGTTTGCAGCGTTATATTTGATCTAAAATGGCCTCCTATTAATCTATGCAGCCCTTCTCTTCCCTTTCCCACTTGCAACTCCGTTGAGAGTCACGACAACAAGAACAGTGATGGCGAACCTATGCTTGACAAGTTAAGAGGTAGACTTAACTCTTGGGGCAATAATTATGTGAGTCTTGGTGGAAGGATTGCGCTTCTTAATTCAATGTTGAACTCGATTCCAATTTTCTATCTTTCTTGTGAGAATCCAAAGAGAATTTCTTTGGGGTGGATCGAGGGGAGGGAGGAAAATTTGTTGGGTTAGTTGGCGGCGTATTTGCAAACCAAAGTGTAAAGGTGGCCTTGGTGTTAAAGATATTAAGTTGGTGAATCTTAGCCTTCTTGGAAAATGGCGATGGCGTTTGCTCCAGGAGGATTCTTCTCTTTGGAAAATCGTCCTTTCCGAGAAATATGGGAGTGGTGTTGGTGATTTGGTGGTCTTGGGAGACAATAATTGGCCTCGTTTTTGTTCTACTTGGTGGAAAGATGTGATGTTCCTAGAAACGAGGATGGGCTCAAATTGGTTTAGCAATTATGTGGGGAGAAAAGTGGGAAATGGTAGTATGACTTGCTTTTGGAAGGATACGTGGGTGGGAAGCATGCCGTTGCATGAACAATTCCCTAGATTATTTCTTATTTCGGAGCAGCAGGAAGCTAAGGTGGCGGACATTTGGGAGGGTGATTAGGAGGCATGGAGGTTTATATGGAGAAGTGAGCTGTTCGTTTGGGAACATGAGCTTCTTGCAACTCTCTTGGAAGTGTTACATAATTTCTTGGCTACTGTGGATGATGACGCGTGGTTTTGGCATAAGGAGGAGGGGGGTGTATTCGATCAGGTCGGCGTATATTCTACTTGAGGAGATTAGGGCTGGAGGAGGGTGTATTTCGGTTGTTGTGGAGGAGCCCGGCGCCGTCCAAAGTGATTGCCTTTTTTTGGAAACTTCTCATGGATCGTATCCCCACTAAGCAAAATCTGGATGTGCGTAATTGCTTAGGGACTGATGTGAATGCGATGTATGTGTTATGCGGAGCTGTTGAGGAATCTGCATCTCACCTCTTCCACCATTGCTTGGTGGCTGATCAGGTGTGGAAAATGGCGATGAATTGCCTTGAATTTCATTTTGTTACTCCACCGAATTTATTTATTCATTCAGCGTGTTGGTCGGATGAGGCTAATTCAAAGAAGATCCGTAGGGGTTTTTGGTTGATTTGGCATGCCGTAATTTGGGTGATTTGGCGGGAGAGAAACGATAGAATTTTTAATAACAAAGAAAAAGGTGTGGATGAGATTGTGGAAGAGGTAAAGGTGATGTCGTGCATTGGGTTTTAAGCAAGCAAAAGGTGGCATCTTGCCTATTCTATGAGTGGAGTTGGAATCCGAGGGAGTGCCTTTTGAGGTAGTGTGGTTTGGGTGCTCAACGAGGGGATGTTTTGAGGTGTGTGGTGCCGCTGTTTTGATCTGGTTGCGCAAGCCTGTGCTGCTGGCTGCGGTTTTGGCACCTGCAGAGGCTGTTTTGGTCTGTTGTTCGGTGCTGTTTTTATCTGCTATGTGGTTTGGATTTCTGGTGTTTTCTGCTGTATTTTCGTGTTGTTTGTGGAGAGCCTATGTGTATGCACTGGGTTGTATTGTTGTCCTGTTTTCTGACCGTTTCTGCAGTGCTTTTGCAGTCGGACTGTCATATATAATATGCTGTTTTTTTAAAAAAAAAAGTGATGGCGAACCTAACTGAAATGACAAAGACAACCATGACGGTGACGACGGTGACGACGGCGACAGTGACAACCACATTGTTGACGGCAACGACGATGAAGACAATCACAACAATTATGTCGTGGTAGCAACTAATGGCAACTAATTTGTGCGGTGACGACAAATGTGACAGTGAAGACAACTACAACAACAAAAACACCGATGGTGATGATGAATGCAGCTACAATGAAAGGCAACAGTGAAGATGACTTAGAGGAGTTGCTTACATGGTTAGTCCTAAAACATGTAGATGGGGTTGCAGTGATATAGAAGTGGTGAGATGGGGGCGGAAACCATTGGAGATGTGGGTTAAACATAATAATTAGTGCATGAGTTAAACTTGTCGTGCAATTGTCGTGTTATGAGCTATTGTGCCATATAGCACTGCTCATTATTTTTTCGGTCTACTGACTACACTTGCACATCTTAAAATTTCATTTCCATTCTTATACAACACTTGGTTATTCTATTCCTCCTTAATCAAATTCATGCTGAAATCCCAAAGTTTCTTAGCCAAATCACCGTCCCTTCCCTGTGATTCTCTTTTGGCCACATTATTGTCTGAAAAATACTCGCCACTAACTCCCGTCACTTGTGGGTGCAATGCTACATAGCATGTTGTGGCTGCCCCCTACATTTAGATAGGAGAAAGTTAACTTGCAACTGATTACTAAGCAAAAAAAAGTGAAATATCAGAAATCTTCTAATCTGTGTTTCTTTATTGGTCCCTTAATAAACGTTTATAACAACCAATATTTATTTGACACGACCCTCACATTATAGGTCATACTGATTATGACATACCTGCTGAACATTTTTCATCACAAGTTTCCCAATCACCTGTATTATACCTGTTGCATAAATCAAACATAAGTAGCAATATCTATAAAACTCAGCTACTGTCATTATGTACATATTAGAAAACAAACACATTTTATGGACACTAAGTGCTAATGTTGTAGAGTGCCAGTGTGCAAACAAACAAACCAGAAAAACCACCCAATTCAAAATAATCAGATAAACAGAAATAAAGTAAATAATGTATGAATGAGTGGTGAAAGTTAGTGGACAGACTGGCACATATTTAACTTCCTGAATGATTTTCTTGTTGTACATTATAGATGAGTTGGTATAGCAATGAAGTGCAAACATTACTTCATCTCATCCACACTACAGTGTAAAAAAAGGAAGGAAAAATGACACGTGAATTAAGAAACGTAGTTGGTTTTGTTGATTTTATAAATATTATGACTTACTTTAGTAAATTACCTTCATCCATGGTCTGAGAAAGGGAATTATACGAGTAAATAAATGATTAGGGGTATAATAGGAAATATAAAACACCTATAGTAATGTAGATGAATGATCACTTGTCTCATTGTAAAATCCACGATAGTGGCACATAACAACGGTAGATAATGCAGGAAAAAATCATTTAGAATGCCATGTCACAGGGCTTTAATAATTTCTAGACAAATCATGAATTGAGATGAATAGTACAAGATAATAGTTACCGTGGATTACACCCATATGGCGGGAAAGATTGGTGAGAATGATTCCTGGATGAAGAGAATTCACGATGATATCCACCCCATCATCCTGATCAAGATGTAACAAGTAATGTTATATATATCAAAACAAAGAGTCACTTTTACACACAAAACAAAGAGAAACTAGCATACCTTGAGGCGTCTTGCAAGCTCATTGGCATGTAAAATGTTAGCAAGCTTTGACTGTCCATATGCACTCTGTTTGTTATAACTGTATACAAGGAAGCAAACATATTTACCACATTTCCACTCTTAATTTTTCATGCAATCATGGTGAGACAATCGTTTTAACTGTAACATGGAATCAAATATGAACAGCGCCTCCTTTCAACAAGTACTACAAGAATCACGACTCGATTGTTAATTCTAACTGCAACTGAGATGTGCATAGGTATAGTCTACAAGACTAAAACTATATCCATGTGATAAAAATCATATCTGCAGGTTTTCTGTATCAAAAATTTTATCTGGCTTCTTCTCCAAGACTCGCAGAAAACCGAAATACATATCATAATCACAAACATCATATTGAATACTATTTCTTTCTTATAATCAAACCAATAGTAAAGCCGAGTGCCCAAGAATAAAATTCTCTATATAATTGCTCTCTCTCTCACACAAGTAATTTCCTCTTCCATTTAAAAACACAATACAAAATAACAGTACATCTCGTGATGATTTGAACATAGGTCACCTATTGGTTATTACCTTGATTGGTCATTAATTTTGTCAAAACGGATTCCTTCAGAATATGCAAATGTGTAAGCCTCTCCAGAGACATTAACAATTCTTCCTTCTTTCTTACTTTCGTGTGCTGTTTTCTTCATTGTGTCCAACAAAAGATTTGTCAAGAGAAAATGACCTGCACAATTACATATTGGTTTCATGTTTCAAAGACTCATAACCATTTCTTCCCCGGATGTGTGTGTGTGTGTGTGGTGAAGTAGGTCTCATTTGTCTGTATTATCACAGTCGCTATCAATTACTATCACCGAGTTCTTGATCATCTAGATCAGAAAGAAAGACATTTCATCACAGTTGCTCCCACATAGGAATTCATCTTAGAGTTTAATGGATATGCATTATTAGTGTAAAATAGTTTTACACTGACATCCAAATTCCAATTAAAACTCGTAATGTTTCCATGGAAGCACACTTTGTAACTGTAATTTAAAAATAATTGTAAAATGATGGTATTTCATTGGACGTCAGTGTAAAACTAATTTACACTTCCAGTGCATGTCTCCTTTTCTCTTCATTTTATTAGAAGAATAAAAGATCAGTAAATTTTAAGTGATGTCGATATTAGTAATCAAATGAATAAAGAACTCGGTTGGTTGGACCTTAAAATAAAACATATTGCCCACATACCTAAGTGGTTTGTGGCAAACTGTAGTTCAATGTTGTCTTTGGACAGCATGAAAGGGCATGACATGATTCCTGCATTGTTTCTTGCAATTACAAATAAACAAACCAGAAAACATTACTACTACTGGTTTTCCTTGAATGAACATGATCAAGAAAGATAAACTGGAACACAGACACACATGGTGAGGGAGAACAAGTAATTAACAACTTCAATAAAAATCAGGAGTCAACATAAATGGCAAATAAAAGGCAAATCTGCACCTGGGTCTGTTAACTTAATTTAAAGTTTCAAACACGTCTTTTATCTTTTTTTCTGTGTCAAGTTAGCCTTTTATCTGGAAAATATATGATAAAGAATTTTTCACCACTAAACAACAAAATTAGACCCTTGCCGACAACAATGAGGTCACAATCTTAGACTGGAACTAAAAATGATCATGTTAATTTTGATAAATATTGTAACAGTAATTATGGTGTAATTTAGATGTCATCTTGATGAATTGAAAACACAATTTACTTTTTCAAATGGACATGTAAAACTTTAAATTAAGTTAGAGGAATCCTAGTGCAGTTTTGCCTAAATAAAGATGGTACTGGGATCCATGTCGGTTCCTTTTCTTACATCAATATGTTCAATGGAAGACCAGAGGAATTAAATTCTGATGCAAATTTTTTGACAGATTCCATTGAACTGAGATCTAACTCCATGACATCAATTTTTGCTGAGGGAATCTCCTTAAGTATTGCTTCTTTGATATCATTCGCAGCAACCTTATTTCTAACAGCCATAATCACATGGACACCACGCAAAGCAAGAACACGCGTAGTCTCAACTCCAATACCACTGGTTGCTCCTGTTACCATGTCATCATATCCATATAATAATTTATCATAGCCAGTTGCAAATATTTGATGTAAAATAACACAGAATATAAACAAATAAATCCTGACTATGCAAATTTCAGCAGCAATAATCTTGAAGTTAAATTATAGAGTCAACTACAAAGATCATTAAAAAAGCTTGTTAATCACTCCTCAAGTCTAAGTGATGAAAAGGTACATATATACATACATACAGGCTAATAATTCCTCATAACTCTGCAACATAAAACTACTATTCAACAAAGGGCATGCTTGAAAAATGAAAGAAAAAAAAAAAAAAAGTGTAAGAAAGAGTAATGGAAGATAGACCAGTGACAATAGCAGTGAGGCCAGTTGCATCAATTCCATGAGTAACTTGTTCAGCAGTTGAACTCCCTGAGAATCCAGAAACCCCTTTCTTGCTGAATGGCCACATGATGATAATGGAAACTCTCTTCTCCGTTACAATTTACAAAGTCAATAGTGCAGATCATGCTTTGAATTCAACTAAATAGTCTTATACTATTGTTATAGACTTGAATATTATTTATAGAATTAATTTTATATATGATTTAGGTTGGTTTGATTTTGAAGAGTTCTTTTTAATATTATTAAGTGCCAATCCCACTGATGTCATCATTCAAATAAAAACGCAGTCCATGTTATTATGTCACTATGTTGAAAATGTGTGGAGCTTAAAGTTCTGATAAGAACGCATTCCAATGCACAACATATGCATATTACATATACCATATACAAATGTGCGTATTTCTACTGTCAAATACATTTAATTACTACGAAAATATCATAGAATAACCAGCAGAAAAGTCATGGTTCAAGACCTTATACAAATCATCAAAATAAAATACTCTATCAAATCATACATAAACAACACCCTATAGCTACCTAATCATTTCTTAATTTACTTTCTGGCTTGAATAATACGCTTTAAAAACTCTAGGAAGATAAACAGGTATTAAAAATCCAAACAAATTAAAGCACCAAAAAGCCATATTAGCCACAGCAAGTGCTCTTCCAGCATAAATCCTTTTATAAGAACCACTGTGCTCTTGACCAACCTTGGAAATCTCATCTCTAAACCAATCCACAATAGTGAAAATCCTCTTTGAATTATAAATAACAGGAACAAAAGCTCTTATTGGAGATGAAAATCCATTTGAAAATGCAACACCTTCCATAAAAACTTGACTAGCCAAAAGAAAAACATGTGGTGTAGCTGCTTTAATACCTTCCTTATCACCTTCAAATATTCCATGTAAAATATATGCTATAGGAGCATATAGTCCAATGATTGCTCCTATGAAAACATAAAGTTTAAGGATCTTGTTTTGTTGAGTGAAAATTGGTTGTTCTTTTGAAGGGTGAGATGGAAAAGCAACTTTTGATATGAAGTACATGTAGAATACTGAGAAGAGTACAAATCCAAAATCTTCAAGGCTAACCATGCCACTGGCTGATAAGACAACAACAACAGCTAAACAATTGAGTTGTCGGAATGAGAGGAAACTAGTCTTTCTTTGTGGTGTGGTTGCTGATTTGTTGAGATTATTCTTAAGTGATTTGTCTTGTTGTTCTTTGTGTTCAATTTCTTCTTGTTCTTTTGGTAAGCTAATGTCACAGCCAGTTGGTCCAACTCCACCAGACATTTTTGTGTGTAGCTCTAACAACAGAATTTGTGATCAGGATATTCCTGAGATGGTTTTTTTGAGAGGGAGAATTAAGGTAGGAAGTAGAAAGATAAGGTTAGATCAGATGATGGGATTGAAATGAAGGACAAATGGTTGGTAAAGGGGTAAGGTTCGTGGCTTGAGAAACTCACCTATGTTATTTTTAGTTAGGACATGTGTGATTTATTGATTAAATTGTGAGTTCCAAGCCTAGAGATTCGGTGTCACACTAATTATAATTTTGTATGTACCTCAGGAGTGAGTGTTTGATTTGAGTATTCTCAACCATGTGAATATGTAATGAAGTTAATTATGGAAAATAGGGAAATTTTGGAGGGAACGAAAGCAACATATAGTCATTGACTCATTTCGTTTGTTGTAAGGATTAAGTGTAGCCATGCAATCCGCAAATTTAAACAAGTACATTGACAAGTCGAAATGTACTTACTTGATATACCATAAAAGTTGTGAGAATCAAATCAATAAATTAATTAACTTGATGGTATTTTTTTCTTTCTATTTTTAGGTCTAAACCGAACCAAACCCAAGTTCTATTGATTCTAGTATGGTTTCATTTGCGTAAAAAAAAAGTATGGTTTCACGTAATTTAAAACCAATCACCTGCGTAATTCAAAACTGATGGCAACATACTGTTGAATTTTTTATTAAGACATTTTTCTGCCAAGGATTGCTGATATGAAATTTACTTTTTCTTTTTTTAAGGAATGAAATTTATTTTTGGAAAGTAGGTATAGAGTATATGTTGAAATTGATAAGTTAAACAAGTATTTTAATTTTAACAAATTTGAGCTAAATGCTTATTTTTACTGATATTATCTTTTGACAATTATCGTTAAGAATGTTACAACAGAGATCAACACAAATGAAATGCTTCATAAAATCTCTAAAGAATTTATCTGAAATTCTAATAAGATTCGATACACAAGTTATGTAAAAACAAGTTATGTAAAACATATATTGAACGGTATACATGTTTTACTTATATTTAAGACCAGAAGAACTATCACAAATGTAGTGTGGTTCGTGTTACTCCTCTTTTTTGAAAGATCGAGGGTTACTATATCTGTAGATGAATTTTTTTGAAACTACTATCAATTTTTTAAGGTGGAAGGCTTGGTTTTGGAGAAGTTGCAAAAGCAAATTAAGTCGTCTTTAAGGGACAGCTTTTTTAGTGCCATTTTCTTCTCCTCATAGTTGGTTATACTAAGATTCCAAACACGAGGCCATGACATCGGCTCATCTGTAAGAGAAAGGGCTCTGCTTGTTTATATGGCAACTCAAGTACACATGTCTAAACAACTTTTAAATGCATCAAGATTAAAAACCTTAACACGCTATACATAGTAGAGAAGAAAGTGGTAGGGCACGACACTAGGGAATATCAACAAGAGTACTGAGAAATTTAGACAACTATATCGCAAAAGAAGAGGCACTGAGAAATTTAGACAACTATATCGCAAAAGAAAGGGAAGAGGGGCAATTTTGTCTATAAAAAATGACGTTCTTTTATAATAATAATAACATAACAAATTTATTACACAATTTTGATAAAAAATGCTATAAGAAAAAATAAACCTAATGCACAATCCCTGTTTGAAGGAAAAGGACATGATCACAAAAATACTTTCTGGCAAAACCTACCTTCAATTTGCTGACAGAAGACCGTCAGTAAAATTTTGAACCTCTGCTGAAAAATTAATTGGCAAGAAATCAATCAAATTGAGCAAATCTGTCGTATAAATAAAAATCCACTATTTCTTTGTTTCTTCTATTTATGCTGCAGCTTTTAGTCTTGGAATGTACTTTATCTTGATTCCTTTCTCAGGCCTCATTCTAGGTTTGGATTTAGCAACCGATGTTGCGCAATCCTTGACTGGTTTGAACCCATGAGTTTCTCCATGAGTTTCTGAATCAGGTGAAATAACTAATTCCACATGATGTGACGAAATTGCTTCTTTCCATCCTACATAAAAATTGTTGGTGGATATTTAAATAGAGCAACTAACAACCAAGCCATGCATAGTTTCAATAAAACATAATAATAAATTGGTAAAACTTACTTTGTGCAAGAAAGGCTTTTGCAGCATCGCTGGACAGCCGAAAGCCTTCTGAATCTGCTTTTGGCCCGACGTGAGATTTGTTCCCATGACCCATTTTGCCTCCATCTATATCACACAACCTTAAATTACTTTGCACCAACAAATTTTGATCATCATTTCCATGGACTACATCAACTTCTGTCTCAACACTTTGAAGTGGCGGTGGGTTTTTAGTTTCGTGCTGGCTCACCGGTCTCCAAAGCGTAACTCCCAACTGATTGCTGCCTCCATGAAAGGAGTCAGGTTTAACTGGCTTCTCCTGAGCAACATTTTGGTTTGCCAAATTCTCTATGAAGCTGTTTGCTTGTGATTGGACAATATTATTCTCTGATTGGCTGCAATTGATGAGTGTAACAGATACAGATCCGATCAAAACTTCGTGAGTCTTAACTTCATCTGGTTCTTTGTGCAGTTTGGGTTTTAAAATCACTGAATCTATTTCTGGTTTAGGTTTCCGGCTCCAAACTTTACCACTATCACGATTGGTTCCATTTCCATATTTTGGAATGACCCCAGACTTACACTTTTGAGAGTTTTGGCTTGCATGCAAACCATTGACAATAGTACGTTGCGACTTAGGATGCCTTAGCCGTCTGGCAGCCATTGTGCGTCGAGGATTATGTTTGGGTGATGTTTGTCTCTCTAAATTCCGATCAGTGTCACAATCATAACTTGACCGTGCATCCGATTGTAATGTTTGTGGCTCCACATTCTGATCAGTGTCGCAATCATATGCTACCTGTGTATCCTCATCTACACCTTCATTGGTGTCTGGGCAATGATAAGTTACAAGTGGTGAAGAAGCTTGATCAGCAAATACATATGCCCTATGTGCTTCAAAGTCACATGCAGCCAAAGATGGTTCCTCTGGCAATACCTCCTCTCCTGCGCTTCTGATGCTCCCTTTAACTTCTATGTCATTTTCAAGTTGGTCCCTCGCCTTTTGTTCTTTAAGCCTAAGCTTTTTCATGCGTTTTCTCTCCAAAACCTCAGCTTGTCTGTAAATAAATAAAGGGATAATGTAAAATAAAATATATTATCCATAGTGACTAGTTGACAACTATCACGTGGGAGTACATTTTCGCCAACATCTTTAGCACTTTATGAATTTGCTAAATCAACAAGTTGAACAATTACTATTTTGTTGATTAATTGTGTAATTAAGAAACGCATTATCATTCATTTATAAATAACACAATAGAAAAATAAGTTAACAAAGTACTTAGAAAATTGCGTATGAAATCAAAGAAAAAGAAAATGCGTCATTTCTTAGCCGCACTGGTTTTATGATTATATGAATTCCCTTATTTCAGCTATTAAAAATTACAAGAAAGTTAAGCTCCACTGAAAGTCCTAAATGTCCATTAAGTCCAGGTGATTGGTAATGTAAAATAGGGTGATAAAAAACATGCACCCAAGAGAAACATTGTAAACAGATGGAAAAATGGATTGAATATTACACTGCAAATTTGTATATATCTATTTCAACCCAATTAACTCTTGAAATATTTTCAATTCCTCGTAACCTAACAGTGGAAATGAAACTCATGAATCACAGGACAGAAGAACAAGAACTGATACCTTCTCTGAGCAGCTTCCTCCTCCTCCACCAGCAGCTTCTGGCATCTCAATGCTTCGGCATCTTTGTCTGCAAGCCACGCCTTTACCTATGTGAAAGGAAATTCACATTTTATCACAAATGTAGTTAAGAATAGAATCATGTTTAATGTTTGAATTTGAACAGAGGATATGCTATGAACTTAAGTTCAACTAGCACATTTTTATTCTTCAAAATCAAATCACATGACATCCTATGTAGCTATTTGCTGGACTCATGTTAACTGATAACTCCTAAAAAGAGAAGATGCATCAGAATCATAAAGGTTTTTTAGCAGCCTTAGATATTGAAATATTATTCCAGATTCATTTTCCCTTTCTACTTGGTTCTCTTCTCGACATATGTAAACTCTCAATCAAGAAAGAACTATAGATTTTTTAGTGCACATAAAATAATATTTTAGATCCTTTTCATGACAATTATTTAAAGAACAAAACATGATTAAATATGGGTCTAGTGGTACAACCTTCCTGTGAAGAAGCCAAGGGGAAGAGTGATAATGGAAACTAACCTAATACCATTGTGCCAACAATATAGAATAGAAATCTGGTTGAATAACCCTTTGTACATAGCTAACAATAGCTATAAATGAAGAGTGTATGTGTACACACTAGCCAGTGGCCCTGCTATTTGGTGAAGTCTCTTTAATGGCTTGGTATTACTATCATTAACATGACCCTCGTGCAATATCATGCTGAGGTTTGAAAAAAAAATAAAGAAATAAACCCAACTTACAGATACCCAAACAATAAAATCAGTGTCGGCCCAAACAAGAGGGAAGTCTGGCAAAAACCATAGAATAACAAATCGTACACCCGATACTGTTGGTTAACAATATTATTATCATGCAAGATTTATCTGCAATTCTCAGGTATATCCTGATGATGAATCAATCTTCTTAGACAAAGCACAAGAAACACATCTTCACCATCAAGTATTGAACACAACACATGAGAGAGAGAGAGAGAGAGAGAGACAGACAGAGAGGAAAGAAAAATATTTTTACTACAAAAAGGAAAAGTTTTTGAAGCTAGGAAAAACCATTACCAATTTCTGCTCTAGCAAGAAACTTGTGCAAGCAACTAGGTTTTTTGCTTCCAGCCCAATCTTTCCAGCCTCTCCATCAAAAACATGTCTTTGCATTGACACTGCTGTTCCACATAAAAATGTATTTTCACTGGAATCATCGAGAATATTGAACAACTTTTGGGAAGATATAGGAAAACTAGAAGGCCTGGATTGAACAATATCCTGCAAATAATGTAGACATATATTGCATTAATAAACCTAATGAATGTATGCAGCAAAAAACAAGAATGAATGGTTGATAAGTACGACAGCAATATTTCTTACCAAAAGGGAGAAACCAGCCCTGAGATAATACGGTGGAAAAGAGTAAAATCCTTGTTGAGTTCTAAGAGTTGAGAGAGCTTGTACAATTGAAGACCCTGGAACCTCCTGGAAAGCATTTTCGGTGGGTGAAGACAAGAATACAATATATTAAGGTTAATTAGGGAAAAAAGTAAAACTAGAAAACAATAAGAGCTGAAAAGGGGAACAGCGAGAGACTGCTATGACTTTGTAATTGTATATGTAACCCGTCTTTGATAAACTTTCAATTTAAAACAACATTAAGACTACTATGTCTTTGTGTGTGTGTGTGCGCGCGCGCGTGTGTGTCTATATATATATATATTATTTCCAGACAAGAAGGACAAAGAACGTGTTTAAAAATCATATTCACATTGAAAGGCACCTTTAATCTTTCAACAAACAGAGGATCATTTTCAAATCCAATATGACGATTAGAAAGAACTAAGATGATCAAACAAATCACGATACAAAATATAGCATAAATGAAAGAGTGTGAAAGAATAAAGTGAGTATGTGAAAAAGGGAAAGAAAGAAGAAAGTATGAGAGTCTTGTGTCACTCGACCTCCCCCCACTTTCATTTATGCTAATCAAAGATATTTGACATATGACCATTACGTGTGCAACAGTGCAAGGAAAATCAAATTAAAATAACTATATAGAGAAATAAACTAGCAAAGTACAGAGCAAAACGATTTTACCTCCAACATCACATTCTCAAATGACACAACTTCCTTTGCCTCTTCTACAGAGAGCTACATGAATTATGGAAAGAAAAAAAAAAATCAGCACATCAAAATAAGATGTATTCTTCATAGGCTAGTTCTATTGTGCAGAAGTGAAGTAGGTGTTGTACCATTCACAAGTCTGTTTTCACCCTTGGATCAATAAGTTCCACCATTGCATCAAAGTGAGATATGATAGGACCTATTGATCAAATGGTGGAAAATTAATGTGTGCGTGGTACAACACTATTTTACTCGTGCACCATAGAATTAGCCTTCTTCATTTATGTAAAATTTACTATGATAAACATTACCTTATCCCAATAAGCCCCTAAAAGATCCCTACTTATCTTAGAGTCCTAAAATATATAAGAAGCATTAGGTCAAATTGAGGAAGACATGAAAAAGAAATAAACATGAAAATACACTGGCAGCAAAAGCATGAAACCATGAACAACAATATGAGATGAGTCCTTCAACTTATGAGATATAAAGATAACCTTATCAAGCTTTTTCAACCGATGGTGTACACGTTTATGCCTTCTATAATTAATGGGTGAACAAAACTCTCTGTCTTTGGTACACTTGTCACACTTTAGTAGTTGAACCTTTGCAGGAGAGAACAGAGGCCACCCTGGAATTTCTGCCAAATGAATCAAATATTACATCAGAAAATTTGGGTTCGGAATCAGTTACATACAATTCTACTAGTGTTGTATACTTCAGTTACAAATGCAATTTTAATGATTTTAGTTTTATTTAAGGAAGGCTAATCGCATGGCTAATACATTCCAATACCCGAGAAATGTTCAATTCAAACAATATAATATTACCAAAATTTCTTTTTATTGCAATACCTTGTTGCTGTTCTAAAGCATGAAATAATTGAATCCACTGTGCTGGCCTGTCACCACCAGCCCTAGGAAAGGAAAGGAATGGTTCTTTTCCAACCGCTTGTCTTATCAATGTATCCAAAGAATCATTTCCGTCTTCCGGTTTCATAAAATTGGGAGTACCTGAGGCAGTAAGTTTTGCAACTGGCATCTATTCGGCCCAAACCTAACCAACAAACTTTACAGGATTCCCCTGCACGAAGTATAAAATAGTAAGCGTAAAAAATTAAAATAAATTTCAAATGAACAAAAAAGAAATGCCAGGACCAGTGTTGTTAAATAGTAGTGGTACTGTAGCTCTATTGCAGTGGAATTTGAACGAATCGCTACTATCCGTGGTCCTTACAACATAGGTCGGTGCATTGTTATGTGCAAAATGCTGCTAATTACTGGACTAATGCCAAACGAACAATAATTTTTATATTTTTGAATCTCTCAACATATTAAAGTAGGTAAGAAAAATAAAAATGCATCCAAACTCAACAATCGTTGTAGAAATTAAACATTAATCATATTAAATCTATTCATTTTCATTCAACGTTGATAAGCATAACCTTATCGATTAATCTTAGATTCACTAAAATAATGACAATTAGCGACCACAGCAAACAAGATCTTTCAAATACATATAAAAATAGAAAGGTACCTACATGTTTAAGCTTATCTCTAATCGCAAACTATAAATATAAACACTGCAAAATGAATCAATTTAAAAAATAAAATAAAATTGAATAGATTAATTTCGTAAAGCGTGATCTAATCTAGATCGAGGATTGAGTAAGAAAAAGTGAGATGACGTACGAGAGAGAGAGGAAGAGATCGATTGGAAGTGACGATCCGGAAAGAATTGAAATCGGCGGCGTAGGGATTGAGAAGAAGGAAAAACGATCGAGAAAATGGCGGTAGAAGAGAGAAACTCTGCTTCCTTCCTGCACGCTGCACCTATTGTAGTAGTCGTAGTAGTAGGGCGAAAAAACAACGTTTCTAACAAGAAAAAATTAATTTAAATTAATAAATTTTTAGGTGGATTTCTAATTACTATATTTTTATTTTTTTTTTGGTAATAATTACTATATCTTTTTTATTAGAGGTTTTAATTATTTGTCCTCGTGAGCTTAACTCAACGAAGATCCGGGCTTCAAACCCCGGCCACCATAAAAAAGAGGTTTTAATTATTTGTTATATCCAAAATATCACATCGTTCTACTCTTAAATATGTCACATCATGTTGTACCAAAAAAATAAAATATGTCACATCATGTTTTGAGGTACTATTCATTTTAGGCCGTTGAATTGTAATATATAAAAGATGTCTTTTTTGTAGAGAATATAAAAGATATCTTATTGTGTTAAGAAATGTGAGTGTTATATTAAATTACCCTTCATCTCGATTCTCAAACAATACAAGATTATAAGTGTATGGGAATTTCTAAAATCATTACTTTGAACGGCAACTCAACCAAAATGTAAAAGCTTGGAATGATAGGTCGGGGGAATTCTTTAAGGAGTTTGGCCTCTAACTAAAGTGGGTTAAGAAAAAAAAATAGAATAGAGCTACGATGTCAAAAGGATTATTAGGGTGAACATTTTCCCAAGATTTGCATGCATATATCATTATAATTTGAATCTTGTTAACCGATGCTCCCGAGACACGGGTTAAGAAACTAAAAGTAGAAATAAAAGATATGATTTACTTTAAAAAAAGCAATATTTCAACTTTTAAGAAATAGAATACACAATTTCCAACAAAATAATTCATTAACCAGTGTCCCGGGGGCACCAGTTAACATTTCCCTTATGATTTTTGTCTTTTTCAAACTAGATGTAATAAATTAGCTTGTACTTGTTGTGGGGATTTTGATATTATTGAGACAATAGCGCTCATACCAACAACTTCCTTAAAAAAAACTAGTTTAAACGTGGATCATTGACAAGTTAAAAAGTAAGACTCCAATGTATTCAATTTATGAACGAGTAAGTATGTGTTGTGGCTCGTTGCTTGTATATGTGGCGGAAGTTAATAGTGTCGATGTTGTCTTTGAATACTCGAACATGAGACTTTTGTATGTGTTCTTTTATGTAGAAAAGTGTATGATTTTGATGGAAAAAAAAACCTTCTCTAGTACACTAAACTTAATTGGAGTTCAAGGTTTTGAAAAAGTAGTATCGTGCAAAGAAACATAAAATGTAGAGAAGTGCATATCAAGTAAAAGACTTAAACTAATAATATGAAATATAAAAGTGCATAGGTTAAAGTGAAAGAAATGTAAATGTGCATAAAACATAAATGACTTTGAAATTTAAACAAAGAAAATAAAATATGGCATGTTTAATCATATACAAATAATCTACAGATGTTTTATGTGTTATATGTTATTTTTAATGTATTAACCAACCCGAATTAGTGTCCTAAGACTCCTATTTATTGAAAAGAAAAATGTTATTTCTGGCAAAGTAGGCAGAACGAAATTTTCCCGACACAGCTGGCAATTGTTTATTGCATGATTTATTGTTCACTTTCTATTTTTCAGCCACACCTCCGTGTATTGTGATTAGCTTTTCTTTATTCTTGAAGAGATTGTGATGCTCCTTTTCTAGAGATATAGCACAAACATGCATATATGAAAATATGATAATCACTTACATGCATGCATATTTGCCAAGTGATCTAAGTTGATAATTGTATTCAACGCGTGAGTCTAGGTGACTAATAGAATTCATTCTCGTGAGTGTTTCATTATGATGTAATGTGTATTTATACAAGGATTTCATCTTGGGCCTCAAATATCCCTAACTTGGACATCAAGTATCACTGACTTGTGCTTCAATTATCTCTGTCGACGAATGTTGAGATTATCTGTGAAATCATCAAATAATTGCACCGGAAGGCCCTTGGTGAAAATGTCAGCTATTTGATAGCGAGATGAAACATGTAGAACACGTATTTGACCTTTAGCAACCTTTTCACGCACAAAATGGATATCCATTTCAATGTGTTTTGTGCGTTGATGTTGAATAGGATTACCTGACAAGTAAACATCACTAACGTTGTCACAATAGACAATAGTGGCTTTGATGATGGGACACCGGAGTTCTAACAGTAAATAAACGTCTTTTAAAAGTCTCTCTCACACACACAAACACGTGTGTAGGCACCTGTGCCATGCACAAACATATTTGAAACATATTTTATGCTGAAATCAAGTCATACACCACAAAATCACTGCAGAACCAAACGTATACTTTAGATATTTGGAATCCTCAATTTAGACAACTTGAAATTCTAAAACTGTTGATAAGAATGAAAGCGGGTTCTTGACAATTACATGACAATCCCTCATTTTAGAAAGATCCCAATTCCCAACCCAAACAAGGAGAAGATTTCCTTAAAAAAATATCCTCCCCCTCTATCACCTACTTTCTTCACCCGAAAATACTCATATACCGAAAATACCTATAGTGAAATTATCAAAGGTAAGCAAGTAATAGTGTATATACCCTTCATTTATCCTAACTCTTATATTCAAGAGTGAATACACTTTACTTGCTCACTTGAGAAGAGCTTTTTTCAAGTGTAATTTACATCACTATGTGGCAATTATAATGGAAAATATTCACAGTTGCTGCCACTCCAGAATGGCATTATGTAATGCATAATTAGGTACCAAATCTGTGTGTTCAAGTTTGAGGTTTGTCATAGGGGAAGTGTTGTGACCACTGTCCAACCATCCCCTTATTGCCTCTTCTTCATATGTAAAGCCATCTGCAGCTATGTATGGGTCTTCCATAACTTCCTGTAAAACCAAAAACAACCGCCATGATTATCATTGTCGTTAACAGGAAAGGAATTAACTGTTCATATTCTTATATTACATCCCACCCACCAACAAAAGAAAAATACAAAATACTTTGATTTCAGGGGATTATAGCTGTTGTGAACTGAGTTTGGGAGTCTACAAATGGCTACCCAAACACGCACCAAGTATTCTAAGGGATCATATTGGTTGTAAATGTGTCTGTAGCCCTTTGCATTTCTGCTCCCATCTTATTATATCTCTAAAAGTTTCAATTTTTTATGAGAAAAGATGAGTTTCTGGTTTAGAAGGAAAAAATTCCAGTTGCCTAACATTTTCAATAAATAAAGACAAAGAATGTTGCATACAATAAAGTTAAGCTTTTGATAAAAATGAATATGGAACAGGTTATGAATTATGATCTTCACCTGGACAATGGGGCAGACAAAATGAGAAGGAGCTCGTTGAAGCTTCTTAGAAGTCAACTCTTGTCTCCTGTCGATGCAAATAGTTCTGAATGGTTTAAGAACACTCCAGATTTCTGACACAAGATCTGGCCGGTCCAGCCAAGTCTTTTCACAACACCTCAATGCTAAGTATGCCAGTTGTGTGGTTTGATGAAGTGGCCACTCACCAGCTGAAAAGTCCAACACAGTTTTAAGATTTTCCTTTTCCAATGCGCATTTCATATCTCTAACTAGCCCCGAAAGTGGTCTTCCAGTTAGAAGTTGTAACAGTATGATTCCGAACGAATACACGTCTGACTCTGGTGTAAATTTACCAGTGACAAGACACTCTGGATCCACATACGCCAAACGTTTATGCGAGTTATTACATACTACTGTGCCCGTGTCGGCTGAATCCATATTGTGCTGGACTAAAGAAGGAATCCCCAGGTCACCAAGTTTGGCAACAAAGTTAGCATCAAGGAGAACCTTACTAGGCTTCAAATTCCCATGGATAATACAAGGCTTGCTGGAGTGAAGGAATATTAGAGCAGAGCATATGTCAGCAGCAATGGATATTCGAATTTGCCATGGAAGTGGAGTCCTGTCTTTGCAGGCAAGATGGCTTTCAAGGCTACCGTTGTTTAGGTATTCGTACACAAGTGACTTAGACTCTGCACAGCTTCCAATAAGTGTTAACAGGTTTGGATGTCGTACTCTACTTAAAACCTCTACCTGAAATTCAAAGCAATAATATAGCCATGGTAAAATAAAACTGTGAGTTTCTCATGGAAGAAGAATCTATAACAGATTCATTAAGTAAGGATTATTTGGACCATAGATACTTGAAAGATCAGAGGATAGGAATTTTAGAATACAAATTTTAAAAAGAGGAATGCTAGTGTCACAACCTTTAAACACACTCCACTATATTGAAGCCATGTCATATGTATATTTTAATGTTTACTGGTTACCAGGTGTGCAAGTTGAGATGCAAAACTTAATCTAGTAGACCAAAGGACTTACTCAAGAAAGGGGAAAGCATCACGACGGAATAACCAAGCGAGCCAACACGACACAGTGGCCGTGATACAACAAGAGTGGAAAAGAGAAGGGTGGTGTGATGGACTTAATTTCATACTAATTACACGAGGAGAAGGAGGAGGAGGAGGAGGAGGAGGAGGAGGAGGAGGAGGAGGGATCTGTAATGGGTGGTGCGGTAGGTTTGCGATGGGTCTTCGCGGTGGCGTTTTGCAAAAGAGAAGGAGGTGGTCGGAACTCTGTTTGAGGCTGGTTCAAGATGGGAGGAAATATCATCAAATTTCTACTGCAATTTAGTTTCATTTTCTAAAGGTTTTTGAAATGGGTATTGTGAAGCTCATAGAACATTGACTTTGTTCCCATTGTGGCATTCTCTTTTGTGCTCTTAATCCTTTTTTCTTTTCTTTCTAAAATGTTCTAATTTTAGTGTTTTGCCATTGGGTTGTTTTGCAATTCTGAAAGGTTGGAACAGATTTCAGCAAGGTGAATCGTAATAGGATGCGGTTCCAAAAGAGTTTACGAGCAGGACAAGAACCAGTTTTGGTATGAGGATGAATCTAGAAGATGAAGGGTTGAAAGGTTAAATCAAAATAATAATAATAAAATAAAGGCTTTAATATGTGTTTCGTCCCTGCAATTAGGGGTCATTTAAAAATTGGTCCCTGTAATCATTAATCCTGGCAAATTACCCTTGCAAAGTTTAATCATTTAAAATTTCGTCCATTAACCCACTTAATGACTGCCACGTCATCAAATTAGCAAAATGGCATGGGAATGGACAAAAATACCCTCATCTTCATCTTCTCATTCCCTCTTCGTTGCTTGTTCAAGAAACAGAAGAACAAATGCTGAAAAAATCTCCAGAAAAATCTAAGAGAAAGAAAATCTTCAAGAAAAAATCTCCAGAAAATCTCCAACAGGTTCCAAAAATTGAAACTCAATCTCTTCTTCCTCTCCCATTCATACATCGACAAAAGCAATCAAAACCCACTGTTCCGTAAATCATTTTCTCTTTGTTATTCTCCTTCTCGTCTTCACAGATCTAAGAGAAAACCATGGTTACAGATATACAATTTGAAGCTTGAGAGGGAGATTATTCGAGGTATTGATTTTTTTGAAACACTTCACGATTCAAATTTGGCTCAACCCATTCTCTGGTGTGAGGTCTGGGTTGCGTTTGAGTTCGAATAACCTGCGTTTTTTTCGCATTCGTCGAAGTGGGTTTGATGTTGCTCCATCGTTTTCACTGTTTATGTTGATTCGTTTACGTGGGTTTGGCTTTGATTCGTTTACGTGGGTTTGGCGCTGATTCGTTGGATCTGTTTTGGACTCTGATGGCGTTGTTATCACTACCGCGGATCTGAGTTTATGAAGAATGGTGTTCAAGCTGCTGTTAATGTGTATATGGTGGAGGGGATTTTCTTTCACTTCCTTTTGATGAAGATGGATTTTGGGGATTTTTTTTCTCACGTTGCTGTTAGTGTTTTCAAAATAATTTGTTGAATCTTTAATTGCAACTTCCAAAACAAATTCGAATATAAGCATTGTAATTTAGAGAGTTGTTGTTTATAAAGGTCACATAATATCTTGTATTTGACAATGGGTTTGAGATGAATTCAGTGATGAATTTCTTGTGAT
>Ga0315914_1002405_pt1 | contig 28676 bp, 12 predicted proteins | sample MpolenodulesMG_FD_203920 | JGI IMG/M metagenome (GOLD analysis project Ga0315914, IMG submission 203920) | Medicago polymorpha root nodule microbial communities from Los Angeles, California, United States - elongated nodules | ecosystem: Host-associated > Plants > Roots > Nodule | place: USA...
TTTGAGCTTATGAAAAATAGCTTATGTAAATAAATAAGCTTTTATTTTAATTTATAAGTTCTCACTAGCGAAAATCGTATCTTCATAAACTGTTTTTTCATAAACAACCTTAAAAACTTATAAATAAATATATAAAAACTTATTTATTTGCATAAGCTGTTTTATATAAGCTCTAAAATAAGCTAATCCAAACGGGCCCCAAGTCTTTAATTCTTTCTCTTCCCTCCTTTATTTAAAACCCCATAAATTCAACACAGAATAAGTGCAGTAACATCCTCCATGACTTATCCCGACGCTATTCCATTGCCAAGCAGCCCAAAGTCTAAAACTCCACATATTACAAAGCCAGCAACTATCCAAAATGCAGTTTGGCCTGTGGAAATCCTAAAGAAATCAATCTGCCCTTGCAGCTATCTCAACTGCATCCTAGCCACAAAGCAGTCCCATTGTATCCGTCCAGCCACACGGGTCTACAGTCCAAATTATATTTAATTATATTTCTCAAAAGGATATATTTAAACATAAAGCTTGGTAAATTTTAACCTAAGGGGGAGTGTTAGATGGTATAAAAATATATTACAATATCTAATGACTAGTCATAGACTATCTATTAATATTAACTTCCATATTTAATATTATTTTCATGATCCGTTTCCGATTTGACTAGAATTAGAAGTTTAGTAATAGTATAGGGCTTGTGCTTAATCTTTTGTAAACCAACTTTCAAATCATGCATATGATTTGAAATCCTTATTTCTTTCTCTTACATCCTTCTTTGCCTTAAACTAGGGCTGAGCAGAATATAATAAACCGACCGAAACCCAAGAAACCCGTTAGAAATATGAGTTGCGGTCGGGTCGGGTCGGGTCGGGTCGATCCACGGGTGCAGAACTACCTAGAAACAGTTATGAATGGGTTTTGATGGTCGGGGTCGGCTCAAAAGAATTGCATATGTTGCTAACCGAACCGTCCGAAGTACTACTCATATATTATTTATTATGTAAAAATACTGAGTCATGTGAATATCCAGCTACTCTTTGGTCTACTATAAGCTTCTATAGCCTGTATTATTTTGGTCTACTCTACAGCTGTACAACACAACATTTGAAATTAAACAATTTAATAAAAGCTAGTATTAACTTGTATCAATGACAGCGCCTCTCTCTTCCTTGTCTTCTCTCTCTAACCTCAAAATCAATCTCCATTGTTTTTCAAAACTCCATCATCCTCGTCTCTCTTCACCCTCATATTCTTATTTCATTTCCTTTGTTGTTTGCCCCTTTCTCTCTGTCTCTCTCTCCCTCCCTCTCTCACGTTCTTTGTGTATTTTTATTGTATGTTTGTCATTTTTGTGCAGAGGTAAAAATAGAGGTTCCATTCATGTCCATTTGCTTCCTCTTCATGCTTCTCTGTAATTTTTTCCTTGTTGAGGCACATAACCGAATCAACCCATCCGTGCTACCCGTCCAACCGACAAACTTGAGACCTGCCGAAACCGAGACAAGATACGGTCGGAACTGGTTCTTGATTTGGTGCGTTCGGTTTCATCTAGAATGACGATTTCGGGACCGAACCCGCTCGAAACCGTCTGATGCTCAACCCTACCTAAAACCCTATAAGCTCAACCACAGTTCTATATTCATTGTTTTATAATTTTTAACATGTATCCTATATTTTTGTATATGTTTTGAGCAAGAGTATAATAACTATATTGTATATTATCATATCCAATCTAACATAATTCATTGGTGCATGATTTATTAATTTTACTTATTATAAGTGTGATTTAAATCTAACCATAAACATATATCCTATATTTTTTGTATATGTTTTGAGTAAGAGTCAAATAGCTGTATTGGATATTATCATGTCCAACGCTCATTTCATTTGTGTATCATTTGTTAATATTACTTATTATAAGTGTAAGTGTGATTTAAATCAACCTCATTTTCAATTACCTACATCTAATAAGCATCATAACAACGAAATTTCCTATTGTCATTATTCAACAATAGTATACAACTGTTTCCTGCCCAAGCACCATAGGCTCTGTTTCTATTTTACGAATTCACATATATTACAGAGTTAGAAGACCACATGAAAAGTAAAGTCACCTGGCGTGATCCTTTAATGCTCTGTTCATTTGTTGTTGGGCAGTGCGCTTAACTTCATCAATTTTCATCTACGAACAATGATACAACCAATTAGAACATTTTTTTTTCACAAAAGATTTAACAGTGGAACTCTCCAGCAAGACAAAAATAAATTCGCATATGAAATATATTGAGAAAAGACACAGAAACATAACAATATAAAGAGAGAACAGATCTGGGAGGGAAAAATTACAAATGAAAATGTGAACAAAACAAAATAAATCTTTCGTAGAGACTTGAAGCACAGGGAAGCTAGTAAGCTGGAATCGAGTCTGGTTTTACTTGATTGTACTCATCTAAGCTCACTATCAGTATCAATCCAGATAGGAGAGTTTGTATTTTGAATTGATCTAATTTTGTGTCTAGTAATTCCTTCTTCCAATTGCTAGCACACTCCTCCTGAATCCTGATCAGTTAACTAAATCCAAAGGTCCTTGATAGCACCAAATTCTCCTATTACACAAGTTGCATTACCAGAGACTATGAATCCTACGGAGCGTATTCTCTGTCAAAATGCCAACCTTCTTCCCTCTTCTTCTGATATTACCATATCATAGTATCATATATATACTAATAAAAATTCAGATATTATTTTCCAATCATAACCATCTAATAAGTAATAACTGCTATTAAACTTCCTAAAACTGCCATTAAATGATTGTCACTTATTATTTCCTGACCAAAAACTGCCATCAGGCAGATCCTATCCGTCCTTCTTAATGGAAGTCTCTTATTTGAACAGAAGTACATAATAGGATCAACGTAATTGATCTGTTGCATGTCAGTAGGCCGCACTCTCCTCTACATCCTCTTTCTTGATGTGCTTTTCAAGTTAAGCACCTGTTCTAGAATCACAAGGTGACGCCTGTTTATGGAACACCTTGGGGCTTCTGATGAAGTTTAGGTTTTTCCGACGTTCAACTAGTTTTGTAAGGTTAGAATTCAAGGCTTTGGTAAAAAGGAGGCAGAAGTTTTGTCGCATTATGAAACTTTTGGATTTCTGCAGTTCTTTGGAGCATTTGATTGGAGAGAAACAATTATGTCCATGACAAAGTCCAACTGTCTCGTAAACTTTTTATGTAATATACTGAGCCCAGGAATCTTAGTTATAACTTTGCTGGTTAACAAAACTCCAAAAAGTAGAGATGTTAAATAGTACCTGCACGGCAGCTGCAGTTTCTAGCACAATGGTCTGACTTACAGCAGTATCACTTTCGAAGAACTTCACAATTTGATCAATGCTTTCCTTCATATACTGTTCAAACGCCAAAGAAAAATCAGATAAAATTAAACCAAATAAATAAAATCTCAGAGGGAAAAAGGATACCAAATGAAAAACAGCATACAGTCATGTAACATGGAGAAGCTTTGGCCACCATGCTCCAGTCCACCTTGTCGTCAAAAGGTTTATAATTGAAGACACCAACTAATGAGTCATTGGAGGTTGCACTCTGAAAGGATGTCAAACAAATGCTCATGATACCATATATTTTGCAACTATAAAAATCAAAAGGCAAAAAAATTCACACCAATCATTAAGAAAAAATTCAAACCTCTGCAAGGAGACCTTTTGGTGATAATAGCTGATATGAACCCAACTTAATGTCAAAAACCTTTGTTTCCGGATAAAGCTTTATTGAGCAACTAAGATTTTCACATGATAATTCTGCTACAGGCTCGTTTGCTTCCCCAATAAGCTTCGAAGCATTGTGATTCATGTGAACTACCAGGAAAGTATGAACAACATCTGCCTTGCTATTTACAGCTGATTTCCCATCATCACCCTCCTTATACCCGATCATTTTATTTAACTGGTTCCAGTCCTCTTCACTGAATTTGAATTCCTCGGTTTCCTCTTTAGGAGAATTACTGGTCCTGAGAATGTATGTGGTTATAGGTGAGCAGCACAGCCAAAACTCAAGTAAAATCCATTATTTAATTGCTGAAATATGAAAGTATTTCTAAAAGAGACTCCACACCATCCAAATGACCACCAAGAATTCCCCACTTTCTGTTTCCTAGCATTAAGATTTGACTCCGCTGATTTCTCCACAAACTTGTGCGCCAACATTCTGCAAACACCAATAAACATAGATTTTTCAAGGTTGAAGAATAGACAAGAACGTTCCAATGTCTAACATAGCTTCCACACATATGTGTGAATCTTTCAGTTCAATCCAAATATGCGGATTCCATAGTACAATTGCAAGGGAAGAAAGAAATATCTAATGTTCACAAAGTCAAGGGGACAAAGAATGACATATACACATTTATCCTTTAATAGTTTTCACTTTTAAATCATACATGCCATAAACAATATTTATCAATATTAAATATTGGGTTAAATATGTTTTTAGTCCGGATAAAATTGAGGCCTTTTAAGTTTAGTCCTTACTTAATTTTAATAGTTCTTTTAGTCCCTACAAAAAAATTATGCACTCAGTATTAGTCCCTGCTCAATTCAAATTTGTTTAATTTATGCTTAAATTCTTAAGTTTTTTAACAATTTTTTGTAGACGTGTTAAGAACATTATTAAAAGTTCCTCCGCAAAAATTTATCGCAAAATTTGATATATATGTCCAGATTTTATTACTTTTATCTTTAACTTTTATCGTTTTAAAAAATTCATATTTAATTCGTTTCATGTTAAAAAAATTTAAATTTTAGTAATTGAACCTTTCATAGTGTTCTAAACTTTTCTAAAAAAAATCGTTCAAAAATTTAAGAGTTTAAGGATAATTAAACAAACTTTGTTTTAACAGGGACTAAAATTAGAAGTAAATTTTTTTTGTAGGGACTAAAAAACCTATTAAAATTAAGTAAGGACTAAACTTAGAAGTTCCAATTTTATAGGGACCAAAAACATATTTAACCCTTAAATATTTTATTGATTGAATTATCAATGTTAATATCAGGATGCCAAACAAATATCCCAGAATAAACAATATACCTCCATTGCAGTATAAGTTCAATATCAAGTTCACGGTCTAGGTCTTCAATCTCTCTGTTTCCGCTAATTGTCACCTGACTGGGGTCAGACTTAAGCAGTGAAGCATAGAGAGAGATATATCTCTTCTGCAACCTTGTATATCTTAAAACTTGCTCCCACGACATTTTTCCACTGACAGAAATAAAATAACCTTAGTTCAAGAGGTAATGAAATACAAACATCTAACTATGATAAGTAAAGATCAACTATCATCATTAGGTCCCACAAAGATATAATATTGATGAAAACATTAAAACAAGTTATTCACCCTATAAGACAGTACATTAGCTGAATAAGATTTAGGTTGCTAAATAGACAGAAGAATGATAACTGAAAGCCACATAAAATTTCCCTTCTTCCAAAATCTAGTAGGAGCTACCAGTAACCACATGAAATTTGTCATCTGATCACTAAGAGTTTATCACACATTACATGAAACTTAATAGTGCAAGTTGTTAAGAGAGTGTTTGTCTACTTTGCTTCTGATAAGAGCACAATTCAATAGATAAGCAAAATGGTAACATTGACAGAAAAGCAACATAGATTGAAAAGAAACTATTACAGAAATGGGAGTGTTTGTCCTCCATTTCCTATATGTAACCTTCCTCCTCATCTCTATCAGTAACTTCCTCTTCCCTCCTTTCCTATTTCCTAACTAAGGTAACTCTAAATAGGCCCAGGACATTTGGGCCAAGTACTGCACACTAGGTTGTCATGATTCCATTCAAATCAAAAGCCAATCAATACCACCCCATTTAAATTTTGTCTTGTCTTCAAGTCAGACAAAGGGTATCGCCGCTTGACAACAGATGAGCTATTCGATGACTCTAATGCCATTATCCTCAAGACAGAAAGAGGGAAGCTGTCCCATGACCACATTTGCTTCTTCCTAAGTAGCCTTTACTGCTGTCAGAACCTTCCAAAGGATTAGCTGCCCAATCACTGTTCTGTCATCTTAAGCATGAAATGGGGGGGAAATAACAGGGATCTCAACAGTCAACACACTACTTCGTGCCCATAAGGGGGTATATATGGAGTGTGGACAAATACAGGTGGTGCAACATAGATCATGGCCCAAAACAGATCTAGAATAAGGCCTGATATCATCTCTAGTTGACACAAGAGTTCTCAACAGTGTGAAACAAGTATATAGATTAGTCAAATACTGGCCACTAGTCTTGTTTGATTACAAATTATATTATTAAACTGCAGGCTACTTATGCAAGTTATAACCCTATTACAGTAACTAGCAATCACAAATCTTAGCAACTGACAACTAATGCATGAAGCTGTGAACATATTTGGAATGTGTTTAAATACCTTGCCTTTTTCATCTGATCAGATACAGCTCTGTAAGCATACTTCCACCAAGACCTGGAATCAGAATTTACTGGTACCAGTGGACGGAAATGAGCATACTTTAGACGCTGATTAAATGTAGCAAAGTTGTCTGCTAATTTCATCATATCACTGTATCCATCCTGCAAAGACAGAAATGCAAAGATTATCCCCAAAAATAATAACAATCTCACGCAACAAAATGTTCAAAAAAGAAGCATCAAATGAACCTTAGATAAGCTGATTGTAACATCATCCAAATTCACCACAGCCGTCTGCAAAGGTTGTTTGCTATCAGCAACTTCACTCGAATGCAGCTTTGAGTACTTCGCTTTCCCAGTCACCGGTTGCAGAATATATGAGTGCTTTTGCGACAAAGTATCCGCAGGTTTCCCATCTTTAGTGCCAAAACTAAATATCTGGTTTTTTATGAGAATCTCTATGAGAAACAATAAGGGAGAGATGGAGTAATAATAAAGTCGTGATGACAAAAGAAAATCACGAGCCACGTCTAAAGAAGTCAAATAATCCATTCGTTCAGAGGGGCAAAATGCACCTGCTCTGCTTTAAATATGTGTTGTCCCATTCAAACCAAATAACATTACATCATAGACTTCCCTGGAAGTTGTCTATTTACCAATGTTTCTTTCCAAAGCCCTGACACCTACAATTCCCCAAGCCTGGCAAGACTCTCGTGTGATTTGTCTTATGTGGCCATAATAATACAATGCTAAGCAAGGAACCTGAGAATAGCTTTAATAACTCTTAATTAACCCTGGCCTGGGTAAGCTAAGAATTTTGAGTTGCGAACAAATCACCCAGTATGCAACTATTTTATGCAAAAAGTAAACAATATTTCGAACTGATATTTTACATCCAAAATTGTAAATTGAAAACTTTTACTCTCAAACCACTAGTCAGGAGCCCTTAACTTTATGTCTAATATAATACAAAGACATTAAAGATTTTTGTTATACATCTTTATATTATATTGTATTCTAACCACAGAAATCCTAGGCAAAACTGAAAGACGGTCTCCACTTTATTTTTCCAACTCTACCTATGTAAAAGTACCAAAGGATTGGTTTGTGCCTCTGAGCACTAGTGCCACCCTCCCCTTACAAGTCGTATTTGTAAGAATGAGTAAGGCCCAATGTAAAAACCTAATTCATACCATGTACAAAACTCACTATAGTACTCTACTACTTTGCCATAAGATAATACTCTCCCTAGTCCTTGTTATTAGAAGAAAAATCAAAAAAACATCGAAGCTAATGGAGTTATGAATGGTTGTAAATTTTGAGTATTTTTACAAATATACCCTCATGAGAAATTGCGACATTAAATACAACCATTAAGATTAAAAAGACAAACATTGAAATGAGGGTAAAAAAGTCTTTTAAGAAATAAATACAAACACCTTAAAAATTGTGACATTTTCTTATAAATAAGACCCAAAAAATCTTGGAAAATTCTCTTATAATAAGGACGGGAAGGTAGTAATATAGAACACCCCACCCCCAGGGGTGAAAACTTCCAACCTTCACCGCAAATATAGTTACTTTTTTTTTTTATCTGATAGTATCTTCTATACTGCAAACTCAATAACTTCTTTAATAGATAGTATAAATTGACAGAAAAGAACTACAAAAGATAACGGATAAAAGGACCATCATAAACTCAGCCTTCAGTATTCACTCTAATATCCACCGTACAAACCTGAAACCATTCAGAAGGAAGTAAATCTTCCCATTCTTTGTCAACATGCCATGGAATAATATCTGAATCTAAATAAACTGCAAGCCGATCAAGTTCAACACACTGCAAAAGTGACGAGGACAAAAGACATTAAAAACAAAAGAACTCTAGATATGATATAGTTATGGAAAGTGAAAGACAATGACCATTTTGGACTCTGAACTAAAATTATTTTTCGTTTTGCAATGATGGATTTAACTACAACTCTCAGTAATTCAGTACTGGTAAGTAATAAGATCGTTAAAAAAGGCCAATAAAAAAAGTGAATAGATTAAAGACTATGAACAACGAAATAAGCTTCTTGGTACTAACTCTCGAGCAAGAAAAATTCAATATAAAAAATTTAAGCTAACCTTCCTTTGTCGTAATGCAAGATATGCTTCAGAACTTTATCAAATTATAAAGCATCTAAATTAGTACCAAGGGATTTCATTGTTGCACCCAAATTATTTTATACTAAGACAAAATAGAACCTTCTGAATGCGATCTAGTGCACCTCCAGTAATAAAAGTCTCTTTCCCGCTATCATCAACTGTCACAGCCGAGAGTTTGTCCAAACTAACACCAGCTGCGAATGGGTGCCCTGGATTGCTACAAGACAGAACATATCAGGCTGGGGAAAGATATAAACATCTGTAAGACAACTAATTTATTTGAATTTTCCTTTACCTCTCACTGTCCTCATATCTGATGTGAATATTAGAAATTGAAAGCTTCAAATTTCCAATTATGGTGCTGATGAGGGATCCCAACCACGACTTATTCTTAAAAAAAAAAAAAAAAAAAAAAAAAAGATCAACAAGTTAATACAAATTATTCCTGAACACATAGAAACGTGTATGCAGTCATTCAAATATTTTAGGCCGCAGTCATTCAAGCATGTATAGAAATAAGAAACCAAGCAGTTTTGCAGAACCTTGAGTGTATAGATGGAACCACCTAAGTTGAAAACATCCTATTAATTCAAAAAAAAAAACATAAACAACTGAAGTAAAGCTCGTACCATTTCTGACTGTAGTTGTTGCGACTTCTCCCACAGTTTCAATTCCGTCTCCTGTTTGCAAAAGGAAAGGAATGAATTTTTCATCATCAAATAAAATTGTTATGTAAAAAAGCGAACTAAACCTTTTGCCTAATTCCTACATATTATTACCTGTATTAGGCTCTTCTTAGCTTCTTGGACAGCATCTTCACTACATCCCTCAACTTGTGTTGCAGGTTCAGCTAATAAGAAAATGCGATCCAAATATACTAAAACAGGATCTTGGCCAAGCCTACTCCATGGAACCTTGATAAAATACAAACATCAAATATGAACACCACCACTTATAGAGAAAGGAATATGCTACTTAAATAGTTTGCTCAATGAGTGAACAATAGAAATATATATGTATGACTTGAGATATTTGTACAGGTATTTGCTTCACTCTCAGATGATGCATAATTATGTTCCCCAGGAAACATTGACTCCTATCATGAGCTCAGCTCATAATAACAGTTAGTGAAATATTATAAGCCCGAGATATAAACAAAAATAAAAAAGAACAAGGAATTATCCTGATAGTGAACTTCTACCACACCCCATAACAACCCCCACAGGTCTGCAACTTCTGTCTTCCAACCAACAGATAATAGAAGTATAGTCATAGACGATAGAAACTGGCTCCTACATATAGCATTGTCGTTTATAATAATAGAACAAAAAAAAGTCGTTATTAAAAAATTACAAATTATCTGACGTCCACGTTGCTGCCAAAGCTTGCTTAACATGTCATCATCCTCAAAATGGATGATTGACTATAAAACGTAAAACCAAAAAAGATAAGCTAATAAAAAATATAAAAATGGAAATAAAATAGTTGGTTTTCTACACAAATTTAATTACACTGATTGGGAGAAGAAAGCTGGCAAAAAAACTATACCTAGAAATAGTTGAAAATAGACCACTTTAAAAGTGCTACTTCAAATGTGTGTGTATGGAGCTAATGAAGTGGGAATTTCAAAGGTGAAGGAACTAAGTTCGACCTTTCAATGTAACATGGAAGGTCATGGATCAAGCTTAGATTTAAGTAAAATAAATATTGAGCATTCATATATGATGTAAGATTAAATGGTCCAGATTAGTTACTCACGCCTAATAAACATTCTATATCCATAAGTACAACCACTCAAAAGAAGAAACAAAGGAATCTAGATCATTCCGCTGCATATAACCAGATTCAATACAGTATACTCCTAAATTTCTAAGAAAGAAGTTAATGCCCCACCAACCTTAAGTTTCACTGATCCAAGAAAACCTGCTTTAACCTTCACTGGCAATTTTAAAGCATTTAGAGCCTCCGGTTTCAACTGCATATTCTTCAGCTCTACATCACCTGTTTCAAAGTTCAGTTTTAGAGACGAACAAAAAAAAGTATCAAAGATGCATTAAAAAAACTGATGTGAAGAAAATAAAAAGCAAAAACACACAAATGTACATCCATAAACTCATTGAATCTCTCAATAATTTGTGGCTAAGATACATATATACTTAAAACAGTTGTTTTTTTTAACATCAAAATACAGACCCTGTATGAGGCTAAGATACATATATACTTATATGTACAAAAATACACAAAAATAAAAGGACATCGTATTTGACATCAAAATTTTGATGTCAAAGTATCATTTGTTTATCTACTTATAATTTATGCATACATTGACCATGCCTGCAAATGCAAATTGAGTTTGGAATAAGAAGCCACTAGATAACAAATCTCTTTAGCACAGGCGTATCCGGTGCCCGACAAAACTAACACTTGTGATTGCATTTAATTTGGTCATTTCCACAAATTATTACCAGTGTCAAGTCCAGTGTCTGTGTACGTGCTTCATAGTAACAAATTAAGTATTGAATAATCCAACACAGCTAAATTACACTTGCAAATAACATAAGCATTTCTCTAGTATTTATTTTCCCTCTAATTCAAATCAAAACTATACTAATTAAAGCAATGCAGAAATTTCGCATTCACCAATTTTTTAGCACAATTTACTAATACACAACATGGCGTAAATACAGTCAACACAGATTGAATTAAACAGTTAATTTAAACCTCTACATGCATTCGATATAAACTCATACTCTGATTCATAGTTCAATTAAACAGTGAAGTGAAAAATTATTAACCTAAAAGCTTATAGAAAGTGATTAAGAATATGAACCTTTCCAGACACTGATTTTGAGAGCTTCTTTGTTGAGGCCTCGAACATAATTGCCAAGGTACCTTTGCAAAAGGTACGCTACTTGATCCTCCAGCATCGTTGCTGAAGATCATGAACAAAGCACAAAATCGATGATCGTAACCGTTTCGAAGACGAGGATGAAGAAAGAAAACTGCACAAGAAATGAGTGATTCGGAGCTTGAAGGACACGTTGTCGTTATGATATTTCTAACCTCCTTTTTCTGGAAGGGGGGTGTAGATGGCGTAAAATCGAGTGTAGTTAGTATTTTATTACAAAGAGTTGACAGAATATTTGATCACGTGAGCTCACGTTTACAGTTACGTGGATGTGGCGCATATAGTGTATAGTCATTTTCTATTATTAATTAGTTTAGTTTATTATTATTATTATTAATTAATTTGCATAATATTTCCAAGCATCCCTTTGATCGGTGGAAGTATGCACAGCACCGCACACTTAGCATTCAACGATGCAAAGTAAGCACCCTCGAGGTCGGCAATACAGGACGTGGCAAAAATCTGCAAGACTAGTTGGCAAAAGAAACATGCCACGTTGTGTGATGTGAATAATCAACTTTTCTTAAAGGTATCATTCCCAGTCACTATAATGAGCATAATAAATGAGAGAGTAATATAGCTGGGAGCAGTGTCTAGTGTCTGTCGACCAAGGAGCTACAACAAATCAGTGTTTCACGTTAGAGACGACACATCTTCATTTAAAATTTTAAAAGTTTTAGATATATGAGACTTATCCACTCACACTTAAAAATCTAACGTATAAACATAAAAAGCAACAAAAGAAAATCTCCACGTAACTAGCCACATTTGTAGAAGGAGCGTATTTCTTTTTTTTTTTTTTTGTCATCTTATTTATGCTTCGTAAATCCTCCATTAACTATGAATATATAACTTGCATGTGACCAAACTCTTCACGGTAATAGTAGTTGACGGTACTTGTATCTCTTTGTCGAAATCTTACACCATATTGATCACAATAATTTTCCCTTGTCCACTTTTAGTTACTAGTATCTGATTGTCTTTTGAAAACTTAACAACACCCATAATTTGTTGACTATCCTCCAACCATCTCACCACCTCATCTAGTGGCAATGTACTTTTTCATACAAACACGGTGACTTATAAGATTCGAGTAGTGTAGCCAGCAAAACTGACACTTGTTTTTTTATCTTAATGTCGCCAACAAAAGTTATAGTGTATCTTTATATTTAAAGGTATCATGTTATGGTCCATAAAGGTCTCAATTCGCTAGGAAGAGCTTTTTCCTTTTATTTTTTTATGATTGCTATTGTATCCAATAAATCTCTGAAACATACCTCTTTTTCTTCGCAAATTCTATATCTTGTCTACCCGTTGAATTAACAATCTCACATCTTCCTCTCATCAAAGAACTAAGCAACCATAACAATGAAACTCTCGAATTTTACAATAATCTAAAATAAGTAGGACTAAGTTTTCTATTTCATCAAATAATATTTTAAATTTTCTATGTTCATATCCATTTATAGTTGAAATTTGGGGTTTATAGATGAATTTTTGTTCAGGTTTAGGTTTTTGGTGTTTTGTATCGCGAATTTTGCATGATGGTGTGTGTTTTGTTTGGTTAGGGATATGTATTGCATTTTTTTTACTGATCTTGAATGTAGCTTTCAATTGTGTGAAGGCATCTGCATACTATGTTCACTGACCATGAGTGTTGTGTTAGATTGACTACTTGTGTACGAGTACGTCAACGTGGCAAATGTGGCACCCTAATTCCCAATATATTTTGACATATTTTTAATAAATGACATATTATTTTTCCCTTTAGAAATGTGGACTTTTTAAAACTTTTCATATACACATGCACTTAGGCTTAGGATATCAGTGATGCATTCACAAATCACAACGTGTGTGCTTAAAATCCATAGGTTTTGATAATCATGTCCAAAAGGATCTTTTATCTCAAACATCTGAAATTGTCTTCAAAATATTTAAACATAAACCAGCATGAAAATAGAAAGGTAGGAAAACAACATGATAACAAATTCTCCAAGTATCATTGTCTCAACGATTGGCAATCAATAAATCAAATGTCTCACAACATGGAAATCCTCAAAGCATCAAAGTGATCATGCATCCTCTAATATTGATGTGTTTCATGTTGAATGTTTGCACCATTGTAAGCACGAAATCAAACTATTAGTATCACTATTATTAGTTCCACTATTATATCCTTATTTATTGAATTTCCTCAGACTTAATTATCCCACTAACTACAATTAATAAGGTTATTTAGTAAACAACATTAATTTTACCAATAAAATCAACACAATTAATCATTTTCTTAAAAACCGTATACAAATCTTAAATGACCGTTGTTTTGAGATGGAGGGAGTATAAGAAACTACAAATGGTTTTAGAGAGGTGGATAAAGTAAACTATTTTTCTTTTATAGAAAAAATTAAAAGATAGCAGTTTGGATAAATATAACATTATACTAATTCTATTATCTTTGTTCAAGACGCATTAACTTAATTACAAGAGTTTGATTTTGTGACATCAAAGATTGCGATTTAAAATGACTATTAGTATTCGTGCAAAATTTATGTGGCAACATGAAAGGTTATTACGAAACACCACGAAATTATCAATATAACCTCATTGATAATTAACTATTAATAGATTTTAACCGACGCTAATTAACAACCGATAGAATTTGGGATTAAATTTGTCATTTCACAGTGTTTCCTAGCATTGAGTGAAGTGTGAAAAGCAGTTTTCAAGAAATTTTATATCCCCTATTTATTTATTGGACCAGACTACATTGGTTGCTATGTCATTTCATTATTAAAAAGAAAATATTCTTTACACCTCCCTGTTTTTACTTATAAACCTTTATTTTAAAGTTACTGAGACTTAATTTCTAAAATACATGTAAATGTATTTCAAAAAATCAAGTCTGAAATGAATAAATATGTTTCGAAAATTAAATTTTGAAGTTCCCCTTTGTTCAAATTACGTGTTCCCAAAACAAAATTATTCAATGTTGATACACAATAGATTGAAAATGGTTGTCGATTTGATGAACAATGTCTTTGTTGCAGCGAAGAAAGGATAGTACCTACAAACATTTTGACATTCAACATGATAAGAGAGCCAGATGGTTCAGAAAGTTGTGTAGCTTTTAGGGTGATGATTGGTGTCTATATATATTGAAGGGATCTTACGAGGAGTTGTGATGAAGTGAAGTAACAAATGATGGATTAGGCTTTATACTCCTAAATAGGCCAGATCTTTGGATCCAATCCAGAACAAACACTGGTTGTCTAAATGTTGGTTTTGCTTTGAGGCGGTGGGACAAATAGACATTATGTTAGTGTACGAAGTGGGACGAGGTGGTTCCTAATATCTTATTGTGGTCGTTGACCTGCATTGCACGTCATTTTGAGGTGTTGTTTTTGACAATTTGATGGAGAAGATTGACTCACGCATGATACCACGTGTCTTATCGAAGTGGGTACCTTGATGGACCTTGACTTGTCCCGTTCACGGGCCTAATTACTTTGTTTCTACTTGAATTTTTCATTGAACTACCTTAATGAATAACTGGGATGAACCTTTTAAGCATGTATCAATACACGATTAAAAGCAATGCTGAATTAGAAAAATTAGAGACTAACAAGAGTAATGTCTAATCAACAAGATCAAAATACAAACTTCAAACTAACAGTTTTTTTAAGGAATTTCAAACCAGCATATTAAGGGGTTGTTTGTTATAAAATAAAATAAAAATTAAAAGTCTCTACAATGTTTTAGTTTTTTTCTACTATTTTTTTAACAAATGATTGACCCATTTCATATTTCACAATGTAATATTAATTTCTTGTTTGAAGTTACCTCAATAAAACCACCCAAAATAATTGTCTCTTTTCATTTTTTTAATATAATATATTTTCCTTCTAATTATAACTCTGATTAACATCATTTTCATCACTTACAATTCAATATATTCTACTTTACATTTATGATAATGGAGAATGTATCAACAGTTGACAAGACACTCAAAACAATTTTTTCTTTCTTTTAGTTATACTTTCTTTTCTTAATACGTGTGAAATTAATAAAATATTCGGTTATTATGAGACGGATGAAGTAAGTTGCTTTGAGAAAAATAGAAGAGAGAGCATAGTACGTTGTGGATCCCATAACTTTTTGTTTTCTATTCTATAATGTGAAGGAAATGAGAGGAAGATTAAAGTCTCTTGTGTCATTGATTTTTTAATTAATCATAAACTATTTGTTTTCCAAAACTCATAGATATTTTTGTCTTACAATAAAATACTAACATTTTTTCCCTTCTGTTTCTCTCTCCTTTCTCTTATATCAAATAATATAGCAAATAGTCATTTCAATCATTGAATATGCAACGAATAGCCACAATAATATCTCAATGTACCAGAATTTTAAATAGTCTTTGATTGTACAGTATATTAGTCAAAATAATCTCTTACGATAAAATGACGTTAATATTCTCATATTAGTCATTCAATATACTTATTTATTATCATATTAGCTCTCATAAGTACTTATTTATTATCATATCAGTCTCAATATAAAAAAGAGTTGATGTCACCATTATTAAAAGACTATTTTAATGTTAGGGATTTTGACAAACGAAATGCACCACCAGAAACTAATTTAAAATTTCTATATATTAAACTATTGCGATCAGTTGTTACATATTCAGATATTATCATCACGATTACCTTCTACTCTATTTCTCATCTTTTTCTATATCCACAATCTCTCTCAAACTCTCTCATCCATACTTCTCTCTTAGAAACTTTTCTTCCCAACCAAACAGTGCTTACACCTTTCCAGACTTTCCAAAATCTAGAACAATCTCAAATTTGATACTCCCCCGTCTCATAATAAGCGAATCATTCATAATAAGCGAATCATTCGTTAAAAAAATTGTTATAAAATTTATTTCACTTTTCAATACAATATTAATTACATTTTTTTAATTATAACTTTAATTAATATTATTTTTATCACTTCCAATACTCTCTCCGACCCAAATTTTACGTCGTTTTGGAAAGAAAAATTGTCTCAAATTATATGTCATTTTACAATATCAATAAAACATTAATATTATTTTTCCTATCTAACTATTTATGACTACTATTTTTTTTTTAATTCTTTTACTTATTGTTCCCATACAATTTATTAAGAACAATTTTCTAAAACAACTCATAATATTTCTTTCCCACACAAAATTAATTATATTTCTTAATACGTGTAAAATGCCTAAAAGTCATACAATTTAGAACGAAGAGAGCATATTCTAATTTGCATTTATAAATGCATCAATATTTAAAATGATTTTTCTCTCTTCTACTTCTACATTTTTTTAATGTGTAAAATGAAGAGAGAGAAAACTAACTTATAATGGGACGAGAGAGTAAGCAATTAATTTAAAATTAATTATCTTTTTACTTGGAAGATATAGAAACTATAATCACAAAAAATATTAGAAACCATTGAAAAATGGTTCTTATTGGAATCAGTTTGTAATTTTTTTTCTTCTTCCATTTTTACATAATCAATAACAAATAAACAAAAACTAGACAAAAAAATAATGTAATTTTTTTAGGGGAATAATAAATTATTATTGATAAAAAAAATATATATATATATATATCATTGATTGTTCTTAATGATAACGATGGCATGCTCTGTTTTCCACCTCTAAATTTTATATGCACCCAAGTCTTTAACCTATTCGACCGTATTCTTCATCCTGCAGGCCACAATCGCATCTAAATTAAAAACCCTCCACGAACACGCTTAATCTCACAGAAAAACCAACAAATTTATGTTCGTATCAAGTTTCTTCATTTATAAACTTCGAATCTACTCGATACATTACATCCATGTAACCAATAACCAATATTAAAAAAAAAAAAAACACAACAAACTAAAATTGGGTCATTTCATTGAGAGGATAACAAACAGTAAATTTTTCAAACCGTTTTACCATATTCACAGCTTCTGGTCAAAAATTACTTTCTTGAAGATCTCTCCTCTCTTTCTTCTTAACCCTTCTCCGTAGTAAAAAAAGGAAGGTTAAACTTGGAACTTCACTACTACTCTTCTTTTTTTTCCATCTTCTTTCCTTTTTTGCCCTTTTCTTTGCTTTATCGAGAACATTACATTACTGTTCCATTTTTTTTTCTCTCTTTACGCCTAATTTGAATTTTGAAACTTCAAAATTCAGTTTCTTAACTACTAATTAAGCAGCAGCAACCGTCCCTGTACGAAAAGAGTAATCTTGTGCTTTGTTTGGTGATGAAGATTTTCTTTGCTCTTTTTTTCTCAAAGCCATTGATGAAGCAATGTTCATATTCTTCTCTTTCGCTTCATCAATCTCTATTTGTTCTTGTCTACACTCTTCACTACAAAAAGGTGTATCCCCTCTGCAATACCAAACAAAAGTAAAATAGATCTAATCAAAACCAAATCAAAACAATTAGAAGAATAATAAGATAGATTAAGGAAAATTGATTAATTAATACCTGTACATGAAGATATCTTTGTTTCCCAAAGCTTTTTTGCAAAGAAAACAAGATTGAAGAAAGTGAGGTTGATGATCTTCAAATCTAGCATCATAAAATCTACCACCAGATCTAGGAGAATTAGCGTTGTTTCTGAGACCTCTATTGTAAACAGTAGCGTAACCATAACCTAGAGTTCTTGAAACAAAACCGTTCTGATTAGAGAAATGATTGTGACCAGAATAGCCAGGTTGAATGTCTGTTGTTGTTGTAATTGAAGCCAAACCATCGTCTTCTTCATCGTTCAAGAAACAGTGTCTTTTAGAAGAAGTAGCCATGGATGAATGAAAGAGAATTAGGGTGAATAGAATAGAATAGGGTGAATAGAAATGGGAATGGAGAGAAAAGGAGAGAAGAAAGAATGAGTTTATATAAAGTAGTTGGTAGGTGAAGATGAATTGAATTGTATGCGGAATTGAGAGGGGATTATAAACAGCGGCAGGTTACAACTTACATGAATCCGTCCTAGTGAATCCATTGGCTTAAATGCACTTTTTTAATCAATTTTTCTGTTTAGTTTATGTTTATGCTTATTTTTATTTTTATAATTGCATAATTGAAGGAGCACTCAAAATTGTGCCATTCATCATGGACGAAATTACACCAATGCCATTTATGAGACTTTAGTTAAGGAAATTATTATTAATCATTAAATGGGAGTGTTATAGTTATTAAAATTCTAAATACTTTATTTTTCTATAGTCCCCTAAAAACTCTCATATTAGATAGTTAGATTAGATGACGCAAATCTCTTATAGTTTACACAAAGTTCTGAATTCAAATCCAAACTTGAACATGCAACAACGTCAAAATTCATAAGAAGAGGTTGTCGTTCATTAAAGTCTCAGAAAATTCGATGGACTAGTTTATGCAGTTACGCACGGAAGATGTCTTTTTTTAACAAAATCATTACACTTGTCAAGCTCTGTAAAATTAAGAGTTTAAGGACTATGCATTAAGGATGTAAAATACTTTTACACTAATCTCTAATATAAATCGCCATCTTACCAAATATGAATAGATTAAAGATAATCACAAAATTATTTTATTAGATCGTAAACATAAAAACTACTATTTTACACTAATGATCCATATTTTTTCTCTAAAATTATTAACAAAGACACTAAAAAATATTCATGTAATCTGAATATAATGGGATTGAGATGTTAATTCACAGTCAATTTTTACACACATATAACCAAAATCTGAATATAATGGGAATTAGACAAATACTGATTTTTTTTGGTTTAGTGATGGTAAGTATTTGTGGCATTTTGGTGGTTTAAAGAGAATAGAAGGGTTAAAAATGAGAAAAAGAGAAGGATCTTGTAGTTAAACTTTACAAAGTGGTAGGGTCCATTTTGGACCAAACTGCACATGTCCCTCTCTTCCTTGTCCTCTCCACGTCAAATTGTGCTGGGAGAAAGGAAGGAAAATTGGGTTGGGTCCCAAACTCATGTAGCGCGCGTAAGAGTAACGGCAGCACCGCCCATGTCCTACACTACACTTCTCAGGAGCTAGTTAAATGGACCCACCAAGGCTACCTGCCCCACATTCATCAAATCTAACCTCAACTAACCACACACACTCCCACAAACACAAATAAATTACTACTATTAGTTGTGTCGTCTTATAGGACGATCTTTTTACTTCATTTGTCTTTTCACATTAACCTTTTTTGGTTAAGGAAAATAAAATAAATAAATCTACTTTTTTTTCTTTCAAAAAGAATATTCTACTTCTTTAACTAGTTTAGAATGATTAATTAAATGAACCAAAATAAGTTTATTAATTTTATAATTATATTTAGTGTAAATAATTTACATAATTTTTAAAGTTAAATATTCTTTTTGTCCATAAAAGATAAATGAAAAGGTTTATTTTTGGTTTCTAACCCCATAAAATTTGAAGGTTTTTATTTTGTCACCGCCATAATTTAATATCAATTAATGACCTTTTTTTCCAACTAGGATTTAAATTAAGTAGGTTGAACTTTACAAGGATTTATTTAAACAAATTCAACTTTTATTAAAAAAAATCTTTGGTACATTTTTCCTTCGTGTTTAATGATCTCTACTAATAAAATTCATTTTGTTTAAATTCCCTTTCTCCCTCCCTTCAAATCGATGATGGTAATTTCAATAGACCTTCGTGTCACAGAAGAGAATATTGATCTAATCTTTTGAAACTACAGTGTGACGTATATTTTTGGGTTAAAACTTACCCGCCAACCAATATAGTGTTGGTAACAACTTGAATATGTTCCATAAAACAAAGGACCTAGCTAACCAGTACCTTTAAGACAACGATTAAGAAAACTAAAAGTGGTAGTTTTGCATTAAAAATTATAACTTTTTGACTTCTAAAAAGTTGAATTCAACACTTTTCATAATTTTTAACAAATTATTTCTATTTATGTTCTTTTAACCAATGTCTCAAACCCACAAAAAATTCAATGACTTGAACCGTGAAAATGTCTTATTGTAAAGAATAATAAAAAAAATAAACTCAATGACGAACAAATATAAGATAAATAAAGTTTGTGGTAATCTTAAATAAGCATAAAATTACACTACTATGTTCAAACTTATATTCTTTCAACAAAAAAAAAGAGTTCAAACTTATATACCGTAAAAAATAATCAAAATTATATGATCAAACAATTATATGACCAACGTTGTGTTCCTTATGCGATGTAAGTCTTTTTATTTTTTTGACCAACACTTTTTAAAAGTGTGGTTGAACATAAAAACAGTTCAAAGACATATTTTGCAATTAGGTTGTGGCGGAGCCAAAAATTTTATAGAGTCTGGACAAAAATTATACATTTCATGCGGATAATTTTATAAACTTCTCAAATATTGGTACTTCCTTCATGCGGATAATTACACATTTTCTGCGGATATACCTTTTATGCGGATCCTAAAATCCTAAGGAAACAATTACCTACGAAGATATTACATTTACCTGGGAACATACACCCTTGGCAAAATCTGCAGGTAAATTCGCAGGAAAAGCGAGAGGTTCTAGTAATGGTTGGGTTTGCTACAAAGAAAGTAGAAGCTGAGCCTTGACTAATGTCCAGGCTAGCTAGGGGTGGCTCCGCCCCTGCTCTTATATCACTGCAAAGACTTATAGACTCAATCTTATTTGTTTAAACTTAATTACATTTTAGAATTTTATATTGACTTGTAGAACATTTTTTGTTTTCCTAAAAAAACTTGTAGAACTTTGTTTTTTTGGGTAAAGTTTCAAGTTATATCAATTCATTAAGGAGAATATAAACTATTTAAAATTAAAATGTCATAAACCTCGCTATTGACTCTTCGCTTTCTTGAATAAAAAGTGCATGTAAACAGTAATAACCACCAATACAGTAACATTTATAAGAACGGCTGTAGAGGCAGATTTATATTAAAAAAATTGCTACAAAATGTATATAAATTTAAGAGAAAAGATACTTCTACAATCATTTTTGTGACAAATTTTTAACAACTCTCTCATGCTTACTCTCTCCAGTCTTAAATATAAGAAAAAATTCTTTTTTTAGGTTCATTAAATAATTAATGTATCTGTTTTATAATGTAGATCAGATATATTAACTACTCAATGAACCCAAAAAAGGAATCTTTTCTTATATTTGAGATCGGAGGAAGTACATTATACTCTTCTTTTTCTTCTCTTCATTGTTTTGACCAATAAAAAAAATTGTCACAAAAATTATTATTAATGGTTATTCAAATATCCAACTCTAAATTTAATTTCAACCTCGTAATCACGTTTTTCTCACCTCTGTAAAAAAAAAATTGTCATATTAATGTTTTTCCTATTGAAATCACCACAATATTTATTTTAGTCACGGGTGTGATCGGTTGATAGTGAACATCATTTATTTCCTGCTATAGAGTTTGAATAATTGAAGTATTGAACCCCTTGACTAAGTAAAAAGCAGTCGGAGTTGAATTTTGGTTCAATAAATTAAAAATTAAATCAAATAAATTCAAAACTGCACGTTCTAATTATATTTGGTTTCATATTTTAATTTTTTTTTTATCAAGCCCAGTTTTTTTAAAATTTTATGACGTTGTGTTGAAGTTGTTTTTCTTATGTATTTTTGTTTTCCAAATGGTCACATAGCTATTTTTTTTCTTTCACAAAGGTCACATTCTACTGGTCAGACGAAAATAAGTAAGAAAATCTTAAACGAACAAGTATTTTTTTGTGGGCAAAAATTATGTGTTATTTAAAAACACATCATCTCCGTTATTTTATCAATTTTAAAAAATATAATTAATTTATTATATCTAAAATTCACAGTCATTTATTGAGGTACACAATATTTTATCCTTGTATAATACTTTCACGTTTATGGTGCTTTTGACCCGTTGTAAATCATGTTCATCCACGTTTATGGTCGATCGGTGGAAGAAATGCTTTGTGAAGGAATGTGATGACGGGAAATTGATGCAATGAAGATTACAATGGAGGAGGATACCTGCAAACACCTCAACGCTACTAGTTTGAGTGATTCAAAAGCCTAATCGAACAATAGCCACATCATGTCGATTTGGACTATATGCAAATGCTCTTACATTCAAGTAATAAAGATGATAAGAGTACGAAGTTTTTAGGTGAAAAAATATGTTATTTGAATTGTTATAAATGAGTGTATCGTTATAAACACTGAAAAGGAATCATTGGAGAATGATAGAGGGCACATTACATATATTGTTCTTTAATGTTCAAGTTTGATTGTCGTTGGACATCATTACAATAAATTAAAAAAATAATATTTATATAATTATTTTATAATAAACTTATCTTATACTCACATTATGTTTTCATTCTCTTTTTATTTTTCACTAATAAAAGAAAAAAGACAGTCATAAAAGTTATGATAAATTGTTACACAAATATTGCTACCCATTCAAATACAGGAATTGGTTCAGGTTGGATTGGCCTTAATGAAAATGAGCCTGATTTGGCTATAGGGATTGATTACATCGTTTTCAATTTATTTAATAACGTTATTTACATAATGACATACTAAAATACTATGAATTTGAAGTCACATCAAGGCAACGGTCCAAATAAACGAGGCAACAAAGTCGAAAAATAATCGACAATGTCAATGGAGACGGTAGGAAAGTATAGTGACGCGCTTTGAATGCAAGTAAGAAAATATAAACCCAAAAACTACCAAATAGGCAAATACTGCAAGTTGCCCGCAGTCCCGCTCCAAAACCAAAACCCACGGTTCCGCTTTTTCCCTGAACCTTGCTTCTCACTCCACTTCCAATGACATCACTCTCATTCATTTCATTTACATTTTTCAGATTTTCTGTCGTTTTCCTTCACAAACAACTCTTCTGGTAGTGGGCCCCCTTTCTATTATCGTTGGGCCATACCAAGACTGACAACATAATCATGTTGATGGCGTGTTCTTTCTTTTGTTTGTTTTATTAAAATAAAATTAAATAAAACTCATATATTCTTCTACATATCAATAAAAAAGTATTATATTGAAATTGTTAAATTGAATATCGGGAATGAGTGTTGTTGAATTTTGTGATTGAGATTTAAATGTACAATTTATTTAAAATTTAATTGAATTAAATGTAAAACAATGTATATTTGAATATATGGACGTGAATTGAATTAAACAATAAGTTACAATATAAAAATAAATAATGTGAAAGTTAGATTTAAACTCAAAATCTATGATAGGAATCAATTAATTATACTTGAGAGCGTTTTAAGTCTAATATATCAAACCGGATAGAATCGATTGTGTTTGCTCCAAATATGAAATTATACACATGGAGTTGGGATTCTTTCTTCTTTTTTTTAGAGGGAAGAATTAGGATTCTTTGTGTTTAGTGTCATTTCCATTTCTTTCATTTGAAGAGATAAAAACATAAAGTTAAGGCCTTAAAATGGTAACTTATCATGAAAATATGTGTAATCAGTGCATTGAAAATTGAAATATTTGACTTTTTTTATAAAATAATTTCTTTTTTTGGAATCCTTAAAGAGTGCTCCGGAGACACTCGTTAACAAGACCCTTTTTCTTAATATGTGTGAAATGAGTAAATAACTCAGTTAATCCGGTACGGGAGGAGTACTGTTTAAAAATTATAAATCTTATGTGTTCACATGAGAACCCATAAATAGATTTATTCACTATAGATGCTCCAAGAGCTATAAATTTTAGACACAATATTAAATAAAAAAGTCTTGCTCGCGAGTATTTTTAGAACACTCTTTGAGCGTTTTAAATTAAACAAATATTATTTGAAAAGTTCAACATTTTAATTTTCAATGAATTGAATTCATATATTTTTACGAGTAATTACCACTTATATTCCTTAAAGAAGAGGACGGATTGGTTTTTGGAGAGGGTGGAAGAAGAAAGAAAAATGGGATATTTTTGTCTTTTCACATGAGTCATAAGTCATTAAGGGCAAAATGATCATTTTAGATGACTTTTGCTCTGTCATCAAGTCTTTTATCCCGCAACTTGTGCCACGTTATCAATTACATGCTACATCAGTAATCAAATGAGATTAAGACTAAAATTAAAATGATCAAAATTTATAGCAGTTACTTAAAAAGATTAGTAAGTTCAGAAGACCAAGACGAAAACAACGTATATTTATAGGATTGAGACCTATTTAAATTAAAAAAGACGTAAACACGACTAAAAATAAAAATATAGCATCATTTTATTTTTTTTACGAATATACTCCATTATTTAACTTTAACTTATGTACAAATTAATTTATTTGAAACTGTGAGCAAGTGTTTGCTCTACAACTGAACCAACGTTGGCAATGGCGTATTCCTTCTTTTTAAGAATTTAAAATTGTTTCAATGCTTTTCTCGGGATTTGTTTACGTTTATTGCTCAATGAAAGTGATGAAATAAACAAAGCAGGTTTCCCCATGACTGGTGTTATGTGTTCACCTTTGAGAGTTCGACACGACCTGTTATGCCTATGCCACCCACTGCTAACGTTTAACCACGTGTCTTTCAACGTGGCATTTGCTGACATACATTACTATTGATTTTTTGCCACTTGGTTCTAACGTAACGGAAGACATGAATTTTTTAATTTTTTTTCCCCAATATCCCCTCACGTTAGTCAAGCATTTATGTTTCCTTTACTGGTAACAAATCAGGAGTAACAGAGACGTTGATGACAATCCTCTGCTCCGCGGAATATTATTGCCCATGCATTGACTAAAATTAGTTTCTAACTACACTATTTACGTTGGATTTTGATTAATCTTTTCTGTAACTTTTTACATTTTAATACTTGAGTAAAATTGCAGCAACTTTATGTCATTGATAAAAATAGTTTCTAACTACACTATTTAGAGAAAATTAAGTAATTGAATTCAAAGGTTAATAAATTTCAGATAAATCAATCCGAAGGGTGTGTTTGGTTGCGAGAAGAAATTGAGAAGAGAGAAAGAGATAAGAAATAGAGTAGATTTAATATATTGTTTGGTATTAAAGAAAGAGAAGAGAAATTGAAGAAAGAGAATTTTGTTTAATTTATAAAAGGACAAAAATATCCTTGTGCTAACAATATTTATATAAAAGTAAAGCATACGAAAGTTTTTTATTTGTCATGATTTATCTTTTTTTTTATTTATGTTACGGTAGAGTTTTTTTTATTTTATTTAACATTTATTAAAAGGGCAATACTACTTAGGTGCAGTACCGTAGGTCCAGTTGGTACTGTTCCCAATCAAATAATAACACGTGTACTAAAAATAGAAAATTAAGTGTTTCAATTTGCAACATATTTCCTGATTCCATCGTCTCCGACTCTCCGTGATAGAAAGCTTGTTGTTATTTTCGCACCTCCCGAAGCTGTGAGCCTGTGACCTCTTTGATTTCAAGACCTCCATCGCTCCACCATCACGTAACACCATGATGAAACTGTGATGGGCCTTGCCTTCACCACCATGCCCTCCAAAAATCACAAATTGAATTTGTTTGATGTTGATTTATATCTTTTATGCATTCAAGGCCATGGATGAAGTGATTTCAACATTGGTTTGGTTTGTCATCGGAACTGTTAAGGGTAACCACAGAACTAGATGAGTTATTAAAAAATTATTTGATTTTTTTAATGAAATAAAATGGCCACGCGTCATAATCTAATTGGTAAACTTGGAAAACAGGATGACCAACACATAAGGCGCTGTATTTAAGTTTTCTCCTTGTTAAAACTAATCAAATAAATTGTAAAATGCTTTTAAATTATACTATGTTGAAGCGGATATATATTAAGCAGCTCAAAATTAATCTTCTAGTTGTATAATTAATCTTTGTAACATGTAAGCATGGGAAGGAGAAAGGTTTTGTACTAGTGTAAGGGCAAAACTGAAAGATTATAATATTGTTTCATTTCTTCCTTCTTTCTTTGCATGCTAGCCGAGAAAAGAAAAAGCTGTAGGTCCCACCTTTTTTTAGTCTCTCTCCAAGTTCTCCTCATACCAAATAGGAGAAGTATGGTCTTTCTCTTCAACTTCTCTCTTCTTAATTTCACTCCAACCAAACACAGTGGAAGAGTCCAAACTTGACTGTGAAACCAGTTACTTCATCATCACAGTCAAAGTATTTATAAGACATACATGTAATCAAATGATAGCAAGAGTGACCACTGACCACCAAGGCACCAACGTATAAATGAAACGTTATAAACTTTCATAGGAGTAGAAAAGCTACCGTCTAACCAAGAGAGTTTGAATGTAGCATAAGATGATAGACTTCCATAAAAAAATAAAATTTAAATTTTTGAAATATTACATGTCTATCACATATAATAGAATTACCTTCAACAAAGAAATGTGATAAACAAGAATTTTTTTTTGTCTATTTGATAAAATAACAAACATCAACTAAAATTCACAAACGCAACCGTAAAATTCCGATTTAAATTCAGATGAAGAAGACACTTGATCTATCAAAATTGATATTGTTGAGCAAGTTAATTTTTTTACGATATTTATTTTTAAATTTTTAATAAAAGTGTAAACAAAGTGAATTATAATTGATTAAAAGAAGGAATTTTTGAATGAATTTTATCTCAAAAAATTAGTGTAGCCTTGTTTTATTTTATTTTATATGTGTTAGCTGTGAGCACATCATAAAAGGAAAATCATGAAGCTACTTTTAGAAAAAGATGTTTTGTTGAGTCCATTCACTGGCGCTTGAGAATATTCATGGAGATCTAGTGTATATTGTTCTTGATTTCTTCTCAATCCAATTATTACATTCCATCAAATAGCTGTGTCACGCAACATTTTAATCTAGATGAATTCACATTGCGTAAAACTTACAATAAGAAGAAATTATAATTAGATTTTGAATTTGTGGGATAATTAATACCCACTATGCACCATTCATGAATGAAATCAACTCTCCTGCTTTTAGAATGGTACACAATTTGAGTTTAGTTTTTATTGTAAATTTGTAATATTATTTGAGATGGCAAAACTTTTATTGAGGCATTTCTGAGGATGGAGGCAAGAAGAGGTGTGAACCATACTAATTTCATGTGTGTTCTTATTACTGCCTTTGTGGTGTGTGTTTTTCATCTAATATCATAGTTGACTGGGAATTTCTCGTAACAATACTCCATTATTACACGATTAAAGAGTGAGATTCATTTGAGTCAATATTAAGACAATTAATTATAAAGTTCATAGGTTGGAATTTTATTAGGGGTGAATTTACACGATAACTATAGTAAAATTAGCGGTTGAACAAACTTAAAAATATGAAATAACATAAAAAAATAATTATGTTCGATTACTATTTTTTTTCAATTAATACAACATAGATAAATTTAAAAGAAAAATGATAAGCTATAACCTAAATCACAAAGCATGATCATAATTCTTTAATGCAAAAATTGAAGTTACACAATCTGGACCTTGATTTAGCTAGAGCTGTCAGAACGGGCTACCCAGCCCGCGTTGGGCCGGCCCATGGCGGGCTTGGGCTTTTGCGGGCCGGGCCAAAAAGGCCCGGAAGATAAACGGGTTAAAAAATATTTGCCCAAGTCCGGCCCTTTGCGGGCTGCGGGCTTTCGGGCCAGCCCGGTTACTTTAAGATTTTAATTAAAAAATTACAATAAAAAATAACAATCAATGCTAAACTTCCCAAATTACCAAATTTACTTTTAAGGGACATACAATTTTTTGTATGACGGCCTAAATGTGTAGTTCCACCTGTAGACTGACAACTCAATTCTTTCCCACAACCCTTGCATTTACACTTCTCTTTTCCATCAGCACTGGGACGAATCTTTACAAGGTCGTTCCACACATCAGATGTTAAGGCCCTCGTCTTCTTTTCCACTGGTGTGTTAGTGTTATCTTGTGGGTTGACCTCTTGAGGTTGATTAACTTGTAGTTGAGGTTGATTAACCTGTAGTGGAGGGGTTTCAAGAATTTGAAGATCATCATCATCATCCGACACCACACGTTTTCCATTACCACGAGCATTCATATTGAAAGCAATGTACTATCTGCAAATTTCACAAAATTGACATAAAACACCTTAAATTAGAGAAT
>Ga0315914_1002407_pt1 | contig 28664 bp, 15 predicted proteins | sample MpolenodulesMG_FD_203920 | JGI IMG/M metagenome (GOLD analysis project Ga0315914, IMG submission 203920) | Medicago polymorpha root nodule microbial communities from Los Angeles, California, United States - elongated nodules | ecosystem: Host-associated > Plants > Roots > Nodule | place: USA...
TGTAAATTCTATAATGTTGAAATGGTTTTGTATAGCATGCATGTGATCCTAAATTCAAACATCATTATCTGAATTGTAAAAAAAAATATGGTTTGCAAATTCCACATACCTATTCCTTAAAAAAAATGTATATTTACAAAGATTCAATAATAGAAAACAAATTTTGCGTGACTAAAATAAAATGTGTGACTATTACTTCATGATAGAGTTCTTACCATTTTACTGTAGAGAAAATAAAATAACCTTTCATTATCATGGGGCCATTGAACTTGACTATTATCTAGAACTAATTATGGCAGGTAATTTGCACCCAAAAAAATAAAAATAAAAATTGTGACAGGTAGTGCTTGTTTCATAAAGTCAAAATTATCTTATAAACTTTATCATAGATTTCTAACCATTTTCTTTAAACCGAAGATCTTGAATATTTCAATAATTGGATAATTTATTTACACCTCTGTTTTTTCTCCATGTATCATTGTAAGTATATATTGTTAAATATAAAGCTCTCTTAACTTGATAATGATTCTGGACCACTAAGGATGTAATTGTATCACTCACTAATGAATTCAAGACATGTTGATTCTACAAACTAATAGGAGGATGGTGGGATTTAACTAATTCAACAAATAAAATATTTAATTCAAATTTTTATGACATTGTTAGTTAACCATTAAATTTGGTTTATATACATTTTACGTTGGTAAACATCAACGAAAGCTGGAATAGCTCAGTTGGTTAGAGCGTGTGGCTGTTAACCACAAGGTCGGAGGTTCAACCCCTCCTTCTAGCGTTTTTGCTTTTTTTTTTATTTTTATTTTTATTTTCGATTTATTAAAAGTATAAATATAAAAAGAAAAAAAAAACGTGGACGGCAGGATTCGAACCTGCGCGGGCAAAGCCCACATGATTTCTAGTCATGCCCGATAACCACTCCGGCACGTCCACTGTTTTGTATATTTTTCCTATCCAGTAATACTTCTATATTTATTTCTAGGGATGGCTTCACCCTTTTTACATACTACCTTTGTCCCTAATTATAAGATCATTTTGTTATTTCCAACTACATTAATTATTTCTTTACATACATGCCCCTATTTATTATACATCTTTTTCGTCAATTAACAATAAATAGCATATGGAAAACATAAACTAACTCTCTCTCTTAATGATAAAATTGTAAAAACAATAGTGATTACAAACAACTTTAATACAAATATTCACTTTCTTAATTCTCGTGATTTTAGCAAAAGGGTCCTATAATTAGGGACGGAGGTAGTACTTTGTATATAGTATTTCATCTAAAACATACTTCATTGGATTGATCCGTTAGTAAATTTTTTTAATTTAAGATAATCACAATTTGATGAAGTATATGCATCTCTAAAAAACATTCTTCAATTGGTATCATCTAAAAAACATTCTTCAACTTATAATTGGTGTCATTATAGTCAAATTACTTTGTGTTATTTTTTAGGTTTTTGATGAGCAAACCCTTAACTTTAAAAGGTTTACATGTGTTAATATATATATATATATATTAAAACAACGATTTGAGAGTGTGTTGAGGCACTTTTCATGTATCTATTATTTTTATATTTGTACGGTTCTTGTAATTGTCACTTATTCGTGAATATATTTTTTGACAACATATATACATGGTTCGTTAAAGAATATTAAGATTGGAATTGTCTCTTCGTTCCTAAGGGAAAATGGATGTGGTCTTTCAATGTGTTCAGTTTTAAACCAAGTTTTTTCCTATTTCCTACTAGCTTTAATCATGCATGTGTTGTTGGGTTAAGATATATGTTTGTAAAATTTGTTAATAATTAACATTGATTATTTTTTTGGACAAATGATAATTAGCATTTATATAATAGTGTTAAATATAATAAATCTGCAAACATTATTTTAAGGATAAACCAATCATTCCTAAATTATTGAAGATTTATATTATTTTTTTGCAATAAAATTTTGGGTGAAGATTGATTTCCCTGTTTTCATTGACAAATTGCATACGGGATAAATATTTTCACTTATCAACTAACTAAAATATGATCATTTTTGTCTGGTTCTTAATATAAGAATTATTTTTAACAAAATTGTTTTAAAACCCATTTTTTAAAACCTTGGTTATAGTATCGAACTTATATACTCCAATAACACAATTGCGAACCCGTGCAAATTGACAATTAACATGGTGTATAGGAAGAGTCATGAAAAAAGGGTAAAGAAAGACAAAAGATATAGTTGGGAAATAAAGAGATACGTTATAGTGAAAAAGTGTGAGATAGAAAAAACCATGGAGAAAGAGGGAGAAAGATAAGAAAGAGGTGATATAGGGTAGAAAGAGACACGAGAAGGAAAAAAAAAGATAGGGAGAGAAGAGATATAGATTAAGTAGCTTAATTGATTCAAGTTAAAGGGTTAAATGACTAGACTTGAAACCTTAACAAAGGAGAAAAAACACTAATACAACAATTAACATACTGTCATTTGTGAGAATGGAAAGATAATCACATCTATACATTTTTTTTCTTCAGATAAATATTATATCATATGGTTTAAAATCTTCGTAGTTAACACTAAACAAAATAGTGTTACAAAAAATGTTGAAAAGTAGTGTTGCAAAACAATGATGATCACTTAAATATGTCTACTGAATGTAATGAAGGTTAATCATACAAACACGAACTTAGGTGCATTATGCATAACTTCTTCAGATGCCACAATGGAAGGCTGTTCTTTTTTTTTGGGGATCTGATAATAAAGCAAGGTTAGGTTTTTGGAAAGTCTACCATTTGTCGGCTATGGAGAGTTCTTGTTGTTTTAGAAGTTGTTATTAGTATAATTATTATTTTCTTAATTGACTTTTCTTTATTTTTTTTTAATTTATAAATTGAGTAATTATGACGCCGTGTTTTTGAAAAAAGCGTGTACGCAATCATAACACCGCCGTTTCAGTTTCAGATGGAATGTTGAATGCTTCAAAACCCTCGAAAAAAGATTACAACACTTGGTTTCCTTTCTAGATTTTTCATCTCTATCGGCTTACCTCTCCAAGTTCCTTTAATACTATTTTGATTTTATTGGTGTTTTTATGAAAATTTGATATTGTTGTTAATGTGTTCTAAAAGTTAAATAATAAAATATAATTACGTATTTATTTCTTATTTCAGTTTATTCTATCTAGCATTCTTTTTGTCAAAATTTGTTCAAACAACCTTACTGCTTTGTTTTGGTTGGTTAGTGGTGGTGTTAAACTAAATTATTTTAAATAACATGACATTGTATGTTTAAAAATGAAACAGTGTGGAACTTATTATTGAAATTCATTTTAGACATAGTGTGAAGCTTATAAACATTTCATTTTCAAGAAATTCATTTTATGTTTTCTTTCAAAAAAGAATTTGTTTTATGTGTGTAATATACTCTCAATTTTACTTCAAATTTAAAACAATTTGTGATATATTGCAGTATGAAATATTTATATTTAATTTTATTTAAAAATAATTTTCTTCATGGATTGCACGGGTTTCCTGTTTACACACTAGTTACTTAATAACAACCAACCTCATTTGTGATATTATAAAAATAGTGTTTCTAGAAACACAAATATGAGAATGTGTTGCAAGACTTATTGGATGCATTACCGATTTGCGGTTGAAAATACTTTAAAGAAATTATGTTACTTTGTTTAAAATGTATATCGCGTTTTGTTTTAAAAAAAATAAAAATGTAAATTGCGTTTTGTTTTTTAAAAAAAAAAATGTATTTTATGTGTTCTACAAATCAATATGCAAATATTTATACTTCTTTTTTTTTTATCAAAATACTTGTAGTTAATAATGGTTTTATTTTAACAGTTTAATATCAATAATCTAGAAATATACCACATTACTACGTCAAATAAATAACAAAATCACCAAACAATCAACTTATTTGGAGATTAAAAATACTTTTTTTCTGTCAAACTTATAAGCATATTGATTGTTGTAAATATATTATTTCTTTAAATTAATTTCATTGCTTCTAACATTTTATTTTTTATCCGTACATATGTATGGGTATTCAACGTATGTTGCTTCCATTGAGTTTTAAACAAACTTTAGTCATAAACTATTATTTTTTATCTGAATGATATTGGTTAACACACTATAATTATTTTGTCCAATCAATTACAAGGTCTAATCATATTCCATATTTGTGGGTGTAACTCACTAATATATACATTTCTATTTGTAACTAGTTAATATATAGTTATTTTTTAAAACACATAGAACATACACCAATATTTTTAGAAACCGATTTATGGTTCTTAGTTGTATACATGACAAACACAAAATATGAAGATTATTAGTGTATATAATCATCTCTTATCCATTTCCCTTACAATAAAATCTAAAGAGCAATTGTTTTGTAAATATATAACTTTTTAAATGGAGACCATTAGTGTATATCTTTTTAAATGGAGACTGTTGGATCATAGAGGGATGTATTCTTCAATTTAAACCCTAATTTTTTCAATTGTCTAATATTCTACATGCAGGAGGGGAAGAGAATGAGAATGTAAATAAGGAACCCCACTTGTTTGATTTTATGAAGCTGTTGATGCTTCAACCTACTAATGTCCTTTGAATCCAAGCTTCTTCGACCACTTTCTTTTTATTTAAATGAGTGGCTGATAGGTGATGATTTGTAAGTGCTTTCAAGATGAAATGAAGGAGACTCTAAACCCTTCTTGCTTTCTCTATGGATAGTTAATGATTAAAAAAATAACATAAATTATGGAGATTTGTGAAGAAAAATAAAAGAGAGAGATATCAGTTTAAAAAACAATCTAAGAACGAACTGTACCATTTTTTCCTTTCTATACAAACGACGACGGATGGTGTGGGTGGATTGAATTTTCGAGCGTTCCGTGAAGAAAAATAAAAGTTATTATTGTATATAATCATCTCTTACTCATTTCTCTTGCAATAAAATATGCAGAACAAGATTTGTTGATGAGCTAAAATTGTTAAAAATATAACTCCCGTATTAGTGCACACACCTAAAATTTTCAAATATTGTGTATATGGATTGCAATTATATATATCAAGATTTGTTAATGAGTTGTCTTTCTTAATTTCAGATTCTCAATTATTCCAACCATGTGTACCCTCTGTCGTTTCTTGGTCTTTCTTGCGACCCTATTTTGTACATTTTACGATATCTTTGTGCTAACTGTTGTATCCGCTAACCGTAAGCAACAAGTTTCTAGCCTCTGAGAAACTCACTGCAGGATTGAACATTACACTCTCTGTCTCAAACTCCAATAACTATATGAAAGTATCATACGAAGACACGCTCACTGTTGAGATATTTTACTAGGTAACAACGAGCCTATTCTTGGCACATCATGTGTGCAATCTTTCAATAGCAGTGTGACTGAGATGAGATTGATGATAGACGGGAGTATGCCACTTCGCGCAGTGATCAACATTGATTAGAGCCGTCGAGAACATTGAATAGTCGAATTTGGGTTTAATGTAGTCTTTTCAATAAGGTTAAAAAATTATCTCTTCAATTCTAACTGAAAATCTGTGAGTGTTGATTGCTACCCTCTCATGTTTGTAATTTTGCCAAATGTACACAACACAAACCCCGTGATTCTATTGCAAGATTTTCTTTGCACCAACACTAAGTATTAGCTAAACTTCAACCTGCACTTTTGCCCGGTTGCTTTGTTTTTTAAAAATATTTGTAGGTACATATTTACTTTAGTCAAATAATTTTTTGAAAGAATAGATTGATTATTAGTCATTTTAATATAGTCATTTTATCAACTAGTGTGAGCCTCTCAAAGCTTTCATAATAGAGAATACCTACTTCTGGATATCAATTCAATTAATAAAAAAAAAAAATCTCTTTCTTCATTTATCTATATACAAAATTAACCACTTATTTTTTTACACCTTAATTGAACACTTTAATTAACATTTTAAGCATTTGTTTTTTTAAATAAAAGGGGGAGTTGGTCAGATTTATACTTACATTATAAATAAAAACACGAGCAGTATTTTTTTTATAGGCAAAGAAGTAGGGAGGGTATCAATAGGAGACAGAAACATCCTAACTAGGTTGGCATCCAACTGTCACCTCCATCGTCTACCTCCTACTCTATATATATTATTAAAAAAAAAGGAGAAAATAATATGTACAAGAGGGGGGGACTAGGCCAAAACCATCAGAAGAAAAGAACAAACACCCTTAAACTAAGGAAATCGATAGTTCGGCAAACCCACCCCGCCATGGAAGAAATCAACCGACAAGGACTGTGGCAAAGAACCTAACCAAACAGTTCCCGTAATGGAATGCCCATAATTTGCTAATCTATCTGCACAACAATTTCCTTCGCGATAAACATAGGAGCAAAGAGCATGAATCCCCATCTGGAAACAGTTATGCCATTGGTTCCGAAGACGAAAAGGAATGATGTCAGCATTCTTAAAAGCCATGACAACATAAGTCGAATCGCACTCTATCCAAATATTGTGCTAAGAATGGGAGGTGGCATTCTCTATGGCAATGAGAATACATGTCAGCTCTGCCTCGAAAACTGTTACATCACCAAGATTACTAGCAAAAACACCAAGAAAAGTCCCTCTATGATCGCGAAAGATACCACCGCACAAAGCCAAACTAGCTTTCACAGACCCATCAGTGTTGGCTTTCACCCAACCAACAATAGGAGCTTTCCAAGTAACCGCAATAATATCCTTGTAACATCGGTAGTCAGGCAATGGCTATAATATCCTTTAAACATGAAAATTATCCAACAATAACTTATCTGACCGCAGGCATTGGCCATAAAACATATTTCCGCTAAGAGCGACCAAAGAAATTATAGTGGACTTTGTCGCATGCAAAGATACCCTATCTGAACTGAAGCAGAGTGTGTTTCTAGTTTTCCAAATAGCGTGGACGGTGTGAATAATAGCAGCCGAAAACACGTCCCTCGCCTGCAAGAAGACAATCCAGTAGCGCCCCCATAGAAGATAAATCAAAAACACAATGCAATTGATCCTCCAAACAATGCCACAAATGCGAAGCAAAATCACAATCCAAGAATAAGTGGGCATAAGTCTCAGCAGTAGCACAATAAAGAACACGAATAGAGACCAAGGTACAACCCCGGCACTGCAAGTTCTCATCAGTCGGAAGCTTACCATGCATAAAGCGCCAAAAAATAAAAGAATGCGAGGGAGGAATACATGGATGCCAAATAAGAGATGACCAAACCAAGGAGGATCATTTATATCTTTTTCAACTTAACCAAACATTATAAATTCCAATCTAGACTTGAAAATGCAACAACGTTAAAAAAGTTAAAGAAGAAATTTTCAATCATAAGGTCTATTTGTCTATTCTTTAAAAAAAAAAAGTTCTATTCATCTGAAATGAGGTCCAATTAACACCACAAACAACAAAAACACCACTAATGCAAGATCTACTTGCCACTGGCAGTAGTGGTATTATTATTTTAGTCTCACACCGTCTTCTTTTTCTATTACTCTTCCTTACATCACTAATGAAAATGAAAGAATCACATTCACATGGTAAGGTACAAGTAGTACCATGTTACTAAGTTGACAAAATGTAACCAAAACAAATCAAACAACAAACACGCCGCAGTTATCGCTAATTACAATCAATCTCACGCAACCTCATTTGCATTTTGCAATTATTACTGCCTCCTTTTTTAATGCCTTAAACAACGGAAACTATTTGCTTTGGTTACTTTACTTTATTATATAATTAATTAATTTTGTCTCTCCTGTAATCCTATAAATATCTATCTACATTTCCTAAGTGAGACACAACTAAGATTTCTTCTATTCATATTCTCTTTACTTTGCTTTGATTTTATTTTCCTCTCAAAAGCAAAGTTTCACTTTCACAACAATGGCAGCACGTTGCAATGGCTCCATCTTGGTGGTCATCTCTTTGCTTCTTTTGGTTACATTCTCTAATGTAGCTGAGGTACATTAATTAATTACAACAAAAACAATTTGCTATATGATTAATTGATTATCTAGTATACAAGTTCAATTGTTCTAATATTTCAAAACTTTGTTTTTTGTGTGATCCCTTGAACAGGCTTATGGACGTGCAAAACTTCGTCCTCAAGGTATATATATGCAATTGATGTTTTGTTAATTGTGATTTGTGTCTATAAGCAAATTTAATTAATAATTTAATTTGAAACAAAATTATGTACAATTAAAAAAGTATGAAAGTATAACTTGTTTAAAAATTGGTTTAAATGAATACTAGAGAAAATGCTAATCGATAAACCATGATGCGTGACATAGTGAGAGTCACTTACTTAATTTTGATACACATTCGCAAAGTTATTATTACTAAATAATTTTCACCACTTATTCAAGATCGGACGACTGAAATCAACAACTGCAGCACACAATAACCAAAATTTGGGATTTGGACTACAAGTGGTTATTGTGTTCTGCAGTTGTTGATTTCAGTCGTCCGATCTTGAATAAGTGGTAAAAATTATTTAGTAATAATAACTTCGCGAATGTGTAATGTGAACCAAACAACTTCAAATCAATAGCGCGTGTAACTATGAGATTTTTTTGTTAATGTTAATTTCTTTGTTGATTTGCTAATAGTGTGAACAAATTAATGAAACAGATTGTAAACCAAGGTGTACATATCGTTGCTCTGCAACATCACACAAGAAGCCATGCATGTTTTTCTGCCAAAAATGCTGTGCTTCATGCCTATGCGTTCCTCCTGGTGTATATGGCAACAAGCAAGTTTGCCCTTGCTACAACAGCTGGAAGACACAGGAAGGAAAACCAAAATGCCCTTAAGCACCTAATTTCTTCAAACAAATCCATAATTAAACAATGTTGTCTTTATTTATTTTTTTAAATTTGGAAATGCTAATTGTTTTCATACCTATAGTGTATGAAAGGTGAGTGATTTTTTCTTTTTCAATGACACTCACATTGTATGATCTTGTCCTTTTAACCATAATATGAAGGTTGAAAGGCATTCTTAAATTTTGGTATCTAGTATTTTGTACCATGGTCCTCTCAAAAAAAATATTGTGTACCTTGGTTTTGTTTTTCAATGTTGTCTCTTATCTATACAATAAATAAAAGCAATGATGAGTTGCCCTTTGTAGTACTACAAGAGTACAAGTGAATATTTTGGGGACACCGAATATAATATCATATACCCATTAGCTATATCTCTATCTCTTATTTGCATCTCTATAAGCTTAATCTATGCTCTCTATATTTATATCTTTTGGCTATTATATACTAATCGATCAACCATACAAACCAGAAACAATTTATACATTCTCAAAGCTATGGTGGAAAAAATCTAATGTTGAGACTATGATAACATTGTGCTCTTTATTTGATCTAACGATAAATATCAACTTGACTGTCTAAGATGGAGTAGTTATTACTTCCCCATCTAAATTAAATGTCACCACTTACAACATGTAAAAAGTCATGATTTCTTTGACAATTTTAGATCGTAGTTTTCACTATCAGATTTAGGCCACAATTATGTAAACTTTTTTTATATATGAAGTTGAGGACACTATTCTACGTATTTTATGTACACATTATAGACAACATTTAAAATTTCTTCATAAATTTTTAAGTGTTGTCTATGATGTGTATATAAAATTTGAGAAATGAGTCCCTTCCCCCATGCCTTAACAAACCCGCAAAGAGTAAAAAACGTGAATTCCCCAAAAACACTGCTACTACCCCTAACCATTTGTACACTCCATACCAAATGGCACTCACGAATTTACAAGTGATAAAAAGATGGTGTTCGGGCTCCATGCTTTCATTAAGCCATACACACTAAGTTATGATTGTCAACAAAAAATCTATTTTTAATGAAAAAAAATGCTTAAACCTATAATTTTTTAAATCAAAAAAGGCTTACACTTGATGCGAGCAATGTAGAGATTATAGTAAAAATATTGTTACCAACTTTTGGGGCCTGGGGAAAGAAGGGCATCATTTACCTTGTGGGGCAAGAAAGTCATTGCTCCATATAAAAGAACTCTATGAATATCTCAAAACTCAATGGTCATGAAATTATGAGCATAATCAAAATATTCTCTTATGATTTTGTAAACTGAAATACATCTCCAATCCAACATCGTAAATAGTCTATTTTGCCATCACAGGTTATTACAAGGTTATGACGTGTCACATTACATAAAAAATTCCAGTTACAAATTATTTAACGTGTTTAGAGTCTGGTAAATTTAATGCGTTATATCTGTCGGTTCATAAAATTTCATCGATTGTTTTGACCAATTCTCTCACATTCGCTCTCAAATTAACATCTGTATCAACTATGTTTTTGGTACGTCTACTACCACGGGAAACCAACAGAGAGAGAAGAAAATAATAACCTGTTAACACAAGCCAAAAGAAGAAGAGAGAAAAAATAATCAATAACTTAAAAGCTTTTTTCCGGTATATCGAATGAATTATGTGAACTCTCTGTTATAGAGCAGTTTCGCAACTTAACAAAACAAAATTGAAAAGAACCGGAAAATTAGCTAACTCAGTTAGAGCAAATAGACAAAAAGAAGTGTTCATTAAGAAAGTACTTACCGATAATATTAAAGGGAAATGTTAACTTGTGCCCTTAAGACACAAGTTAATAAATCAAAGATGGAAATAGTTTATTGGAATGTGTATATTATATTTAATATTTAACTTTTTAATAAATTGAATGCACAAAATTTTAGAGAACATTTCTTCTTTTAGATTTCTTAACATGTGCCCTAAGGGCACAAGTTAACACATTAAAAACTTAATTTAAACATTTTTGGGTAATAAAAAATAGGGTCTTGCTAACGAGTGTCAACACTCAATTAAGAAATTATTTATTGAAAAAGTTTAATATTTCAATTTTCGATGCATTGAATACACAAGTTTCTATAAAAAAAAAAACTTATATAAAGTCCTTAAAGAGTGCCCTTAGGGCACTCGTTAACATTTTCCTAAAAAATATATATCATCAAGCCTAGGCCCGGAGACTCACTCCATCAACAAAAGTGGATATCCCAAAGGCACATCATAGAAAGTTCCTCTCCCCTTTATACACACTATCAATGTGTGTTCTTCTCGATGTAAAACTACCACTTTTTTCGATTCACACAACACTAGTTCTAAGTCCTAAAACTATTCTTCAAACTTTCAACTAATTTCATACCAAACTCATTTGGGTTGGCCTAGTGGTATTGGCTTGCTGAGGAATGTGCTCCTCCTCGAGGTCTTAGGTTTGATTCTCACCGATGTCAATTTAGATGGGCTAATTTACCTTCTTAAAAAAAAAAAACTAATTTCATACCATATGTTCCAACAAAAATAAAAATACTGGTTTAAACTTTAAACTTCGGCACGTGATAAAATACTTTCAAAAAACTATTTTTAAAGTAATACTTTTTGTTGAAAATAATTTACCAAAGCGTCATATTATTTTCAACGTCGCAGGTATGAGATTATAGCTAAAAAGTTCCTATTTGGTTCTTTGTAAAAAGTGGCTTGATTTTGTCATTTTTCAAAGTCCCTCCACCAATATATGAGGTAGGAAAGTAACCAAACTATATATCACCTTAATTAACCCCAAACAGCAATAGAACTTTGCAAGTTCAAGTATAATTTTAAGTATGTCTTCCATTACTTTTAACAGACAGTATAGTATAGTTGGTAAACAATGATATTGAATATTTGAATGCAATATATATTGGCATCACCCCTTGACAAATTTAGTTTGCTTGTATTTCAATTTACTTGCATGAAGAGAAATATGAACACTAGTAGCATTGAAGTGAAGGAACTAATCAAAGCTACCATGGCTAATTCAATTATCTGAGTTGGCCAACTCCTAGTTGACTTAAACACCAACTTCTATGGTTTTATTGATTCAGCTAGATTAGAGAAATCATATAGTTTCACATCTCAAGTTTTGATATGGTTTAGAAAATAACCACCAAACATACATAATTGCAAGATTGAAACAACAGTGTGTAACATAATAACTTTAATGTATACTACTATAAAACTCATATTCATTTCTATGTTTTCAGCAATAGAAGGTTTATTAGAAGGTGGAAACATTCAAAATGTCAATACCAAGGCTTGTTTTTGTTGCATGTATGTTTTCACTAGGTGAAATTGCCTTAGCAGCTAAGATTGTTACCTATATCTTTGGTGATTCTTTAACAGATGTTGGCAACAATAATTTTCTACAATATTCTTTGGCCAAATCTAACTTTCCTTGGTATGGAATTGACTATAGTGGTGGCCAAGCTACTGGAAGATTTACCAATGGAAGGACTATTGGTGATATCATATGTAACTTCTTAATCTCTAAGCTTTCTTTCCTTTTTCTTTTATTGAAATTTAATAAACTATGCAAGCAGAAATGTTATTGTTAAGAGATGAGTATGATATGAAATGTAAGAATAGCGTGACTTTCTCGTGTATGGTCGGCAAAAATTTGATCGGTTAACATCCTATGATTACGCATTCTTGCATTTCGTGAAGAAATCATTCGTAAAAAGTAGCAATGATGTTATGCAAGACATGTTTTGTTGGTTTAATTTCATGACATTTTGCAGCATCAAAGCTTGGAATTCAGTCACCACCAGCTTATTTGTCAGTGCCTCAAAATGTTGATGCCCTACTCAAAGGGGTAAATTATGCATCTGGTGGAGCAGGGATTCTCAATGACACAGGACTTTACTTTGTAAGCATAACATCTTCAAATACTCAAGATTCGAGTTAAAACTTTAGTGGCAAATTTGTCTAAGTTATGTTATGTCTTGTATCTCTTCAGCTTCAGAGACTGACTTTTGATGATCAAATCAAAAGTTTCAAAAAAACTAAAGTAGCAATAACAGCAAAATTGGGTGAAGATGCTGCTAACAAGCATTTCAATGAAGCCACATACTTCATTGGAATTGGTAATACTTCTTCACACTCAAAAAAGTATTCTCTTTCACAATTGTTTTGAATGTTTATGATGACTTCAATTCTACATATACCATATATAACTGTTATGTTACTGGTAAACTACATTTATGCAGGCAGCAATGATTATGTCAACAATTTCTTGCAGCCCTTCATGGCAGATGGCCAACAATATACTCATGATGAATTCATAGAGCTCTTAATATCAACCTTAGATCAACAACTTAAGGTAAACGAAAATGTAACATTCCAAGAACTGAACTAGCATCCCTAATGAGAGACCATTCATTTCAATCAATATCATGTGTTTAACTATTTACTTTGTACTAAACTTATTGAATTATACCAGAGACTCTATCAGCTAGGAGCACAAAAAATGGTTTTTCATGGACTTGGTCCACTCGGTTGTATTCCATCACAAAGAGTAAAATCCAAACGCGGCCAATGTCTAAAGCAAGTTAATGAATGGATTCAACAATTCAACTCTAAAGTGCAGAAGCTAATCATCAAACTAAACCATGGTCTTCCAAATGCAAAACTTGTCTTTGCAGACACTTATCCTTTAGTTCTCGACTTAATCGATAATCCATCTACTTATGGTAAAATTTCCACTTTAAGCCTTACATTATGCTCAAGATTATTTAATTATATTCAACAACAATGCACTCATCTCTCTATTGCTGTATTTCTACAGGTTTTAAAGTTTCAAATACATCTTGTTGCAATGTAGACACAAGCATTGGAGGTTTATGCTTACCAAACTCAAAGTTATGCAAAAACCGCAATGAATATGTATTTTGGGATGCATTTCATCCATCAGATGCAGCAAATGCTATTCTAGCAGAGAAATTCTTCTCTAGTCTTTTCTCATCAGCTCCTTCTGCAGCACCTAGCCCTTCCCCCTAATTTCTCATACATCAATTTAATAGCAATACCAAAGAATCATCTGAATACATTTGGACACAATTTAGGAATATCTGCAACACAGTCACATTGCATTTTGTAACTAATGCAGCATGTCTGAAGCATAACAATAATATATCATGTTACCATAGAGATGATGACATACTGCTAATTTCTAATACTAATACCACACTTATTATGTTTGTAATTGATGCTAGCATGATTCATGATACTACAGCTATATGGCAAGTAGAATTCAAATATAATGCTCCAATTAACGTCCGGAGTGAATGTTGAAAAGCACGATCACCTCGTGGTCGTGGTCATGGTCATAATCACAATGAAAATTTCAAAAACTTAATTTTTTTTCTTCACCAGAAGTGGAAAATAATGAAAAGGGAAAGGTTGAGAAAGTAGCAAAACTAACGAGAATATTTGTTATAACTATGGAGACAAAGGTCATTTGTTTTAGCATTCATTGAACTTTAAAAAAATCAACTCAAAAGAAATCAAGATTTGCTTATGAAGATGGTGATACGCCCAACTCGTATAGATGTATTTCATTTTAGATGCAGATGAAAAAATTGATAATCATCCGAGACGTGGAAGGAACTGTGAAGAAGTAATTTCTTTTACTTTCGTAATAATAAATTTTATGTTTAGTTGTGTTTTAAATTGACAATAACATAGAAAATTTAAAGCAAAACGAATTTATTTCCTTACCACTTCTATCTTCAACACGATGATCAAATTTTTCTCTAGAGTCCATAGGAAAATTAGCAACACCTAAAGAGTATGATCCATATTCACCATCTTCATAGCCAAAATGAGTCTTAGTACGAGACCAATGGCATTTTCACTAATGATTACGATCATGACCACAAACTTGTCTGTGGTGATTAGTTGTTTCTACTTTTTTTTTCCTTCTACTTTACCTCTTGAAATGGAGCAGAAAACTTCATAAACTTTCATTAAAATTTCATTTTATTTTTCTTAACAAAAAAAATTCAAAATATGACTCACAATATATCTTAAAGAGGTTCTTTCCACAGATGATGCTCAATTCATATAAGTGAATGTCGAAACAAACGATCACAATCAACAAGCTCGCGATCATGGTCATAATAGTAATGAAAATTTCCATAACTTATTTTTTTCACCAAAAGTGGAAAATAACGAAGTTCAAAAGAGTAGCAAAACTAACGAGAATTTAGTAAGGTTGTTGGTCTCGTATTTGTCATACATCATAAATTTATTAAAGTAACAAGAAATAAATTTATTTTACTTCATAATAATGAAACTTTTATGTTTAAGTTTGTTTTGAATTTTCTATTGACAATAACATAAATTTTTTTAATTATGAAAGCAAAAACCGATTTATTTATTTGGAACTTTCAAATGTGAGATCAATTTTCTTTCCATATCATTTTGTATAAGGAAATGCTTGTGTACGGAGGGGAGGTAGAGACCAATGTCATTTGCTTCCATAGTAGTAGCATGTATTCTCTCGTTAAATTTGATACTTTTGCAACCTTTTTGTTTTTTATTAATTTTCCACGTTCGTTGGTTCAAATAATTTCAATTGCGATTATGATCAATCATGACATTTTCCGTTCACCTCTATGGATGATAGAAGAAACTTTTGTGAATTTTCATTAAAAGTTGATTGTTTTGCTAAGCAACAAAAAGTATAAAAATGAGTCACAATGTATGAATTACTTTTGTAAAGGCATAATGGAATTGTGATAATGAATTAATAAGGAAAAAAAAAATCATATCATTTATAAAGATAAAGACTAACGTAATTTAGAGTTCTTTCCAAAAAAAATGTTACAAGAGTCTTCGTGCTCCTAACATGTTCTAAAACTTTTTATCATTGGTTGAAAGATTAATGTGCATCCTCTATTCATAAATTTATTGTATTAAAGAGAATGTTGATAACCCTCCTCATATATGCTCTAAAACTTGTTTTTCGTCCTCATACTTGTTGCATAATCCCCTAAAATTTAGCTCATTAAGCATTAAACACTTAGGGATAATATGAACTCATTAAGTGAGTCTGTTTTCTGTGCTTATCAGCCAATTTATAAAGAAACAACACACTTACCTAAGATCAAGATAGTGCATTGAATCCAATAATAACATTAAACGGTGTGGTTATTGATTGCTCTCAGTTAAATGGCACAGTTTGTCCACATAAGAAACATTAGATGCGAAAAATGTCCTTAATATCTAAGCCAAACTGCTTCAAGTGCTTAACTAAGCCTTCTATCAATCTCTAAAAAAAGAGGAAACAAAATGAATCCTCTTTTGTTAGAGAATGAAGTCATTAGGCAAAATAAAGCACAAAAAGCAAATCATAGACTTAAATAAAAAGAGCATTAAACACCATCCAGTTTCTATTCAGTGTGGTTAAAGCAAAATAATCATCATTGAGCATCAACAAAATTCACACACATAACCAACAAAACAAACACGGAAATTAATTAATTCGATTAATTTAAAGTATCATATAATAATCAAGACCCAGAACGTAAAAAATAAAAATATCCAAAAATGTAAAATAAAGAGATGTAATTGAATTTGTGAAAAAGGATTAATTTTTACAATGGATTCTATGATTTTCTAAAAGAATAAACAAAACCCAGAAAAGAAATTGTGGATCCTACGAGAAAAAGCAAGAATCCATTGAAAATTAGGACTATGCCGTCCAGAGGAACATGTTGATATTGCATCAATTCGTTATTTCTCTATAACATGGTTAAAGAAATAGAGAATTATATTGAATGATGCGAATCATAAATTGAAATTATAAAGTGAAAATAAATTGAGAAAAGAGAAATCTAGGGTTAAGAAAATCGATTAGATCTGAAAAAATGGTGGGGTGGAAGTGATGAAAATGGAGAAGGTTTAGAAGTGAATTTATATATCCTTGGTTGTGTTAGGGTTTTTACTGCTACGTGGAATGAGTGGGACGGTTTTGTAAACTGTTTGGGCCTTTGGCACAAATGAATTAGTGATATTTTTTATGAGAAGTAATTTCTACACCTCCAAAGAACACATTAATAATTTAGTATATTGCATACTGTTGCAAAAGTATACCAAAGTACATATAGTATGAGCATCCACAATGGTAATTCTTTGATAGGGACTTCTTAAATGGACCACACGTAAAACATCACTTATTTATAATATTTTAATAAAAGTACATATTAAAGACTCAATTACTCCAATGAGATTACACTAATAAGGACTCCAATAAAAAGTACTTAAATAGGCCCCACTAACTTTACATCATTAAACAAAAATAATTTATTTATTAAATTATAAAATACTACATAATATTTAATTATAATCCTTAAAAAAATTAAATTATAAAATATTTATTTATTCGTATGAACTTAAATTTCTGCCATATTTGCTAATAATTTGAAAATGAAAAATTAACATTACAAATTTTACATTCCTTCATTAAAAACATTTCTACTATTTATTAATCATTTCAAAAAATTCACAAATTTGAATTGATTTAAACAACTTATTTACTTTAATTTGATTTTTTTTTTTAAATATATTTCTTTTAACTTGTCACTTTAACATCGATACATACATATAACTTGGATGGGAATAAGTTAAGCTAACAAATGTTTATAGTCTAACGGACTCCACTTGTGTACCATTAAGATGAGAATGTCGTAGTTAATTTAATTGTAACACATAAGTCAATTCAACTATTTTCTTATCTCTTTCACATATTTTTATGTTAAAAAAACCAGTGATAGATTGACACTCTTAATGTGTACACCCCTTTTAACCAATATGGAAAATTTAAGTTAACCAAATATATGATATGTGTAACTTTATGTTTTTAGTTGCGTGACCACTACTTTTCCAGAATTTATTTGGTTAACTAAGTGGAAAAATAGTGGTCATGTGCATTTTAGTTGCGTGACCACATTTTTTCTGGAAAAATAGTGGTCACACATCTGAAAAAATGTGGTTACATAGACCATATATTTGGTTAACTGAAATTTTTCAGAGTGGTACAAAAGAGTATACACATTAAAAGTGTCAATCTATGTTTATTTTAAAAAAATTGTATTACCATGTGTCACACTTGAATTGACCATTGTCATGTGACATTATGTAACACAAGTGCAATCCTAGTCTAGCCTACATGCAACATCAGACTTAAGGTATACTTTTTTTTAAAAGGGTCAAATATGTTTTTGGTTCTTATAAATATGTTAACTTTTCGTTTTAGTCTCTCTAAAAAATTTCTTCAACTTTTAGTCCCTTAAGGTATACTTTGTGAAAATTTTAGAGAGACTAAAACGAAAAGTTGGTATATTAATAGGGACAAAAACATATTTGACCCTTTTAAAAAGGTATTGAAGACTGAACACTCCACGGACCATCGATGTTTCCATTCAACCCATACCTTTTTTTTTTTTTTTTACTTTCACATTTGAAGACAATGATGAATTTGAAATCAATGAGAGTGGGATCCCTCCATTCAACCCATACCTTTTTTTTTATTTTTTTATTTCACATTTGAAGACAATGATGAATTTGAAGAATTTGAAATCAATGAGAGTGGGATCCCTGCCAGGGAGTAAGGGAAAGAAGTGACTCATAAATGGGAGGGGTGATTGAGATGATGTTAGCGATGATTTCTCTATTCAGCTAAGAAGGGAGATGATATAACATGCGTAATGAAATGAGTTACAACTTAAGTATTTGCTACTTTGAGTTCTATGTGGTTTCTTACTTACAAAACAAATTAAACTATAAATTCACTATGCAAATATAAGCCACCAAAAGCAAATCATAGACTTTTTTTTATCAAGGCAATGAAAATAAAATGCAAACCAGGATTAAGGCCTGAACCTATTTACACAAAAAGAAAGAAAGAAAGGAAGCCTAAGGCTATCCTTTAACAACTAAAATAAAGAGGAGCCTGCCATAAAAGCAAAGGGCTGCAAACAAACCCCTAAAGAATTCTAATCAGACATAGCAGTTATGCAAAATATATGAGTATAAACCATCCTAATCCTCTAATCACAAATATTTGGGATTACTTTTAACTACACCCTTTTTAGAACGAATTTGTATGTGCTCACTACTTGTGATTTTTGGTGAAACTTGTATATTTTCCTGCTTCTTTTGCTTTTTGTTTCTAGCTGCTGATGGGCATGCAAGGCTAGACTCATGCTCCTCAATAGCATAATCCCCTCAAAATTGTTGTAAAATGTCGACACTTCTCTGACCTGCAGAAGAACAAGCAACTGCATCATGCACTGGTGTGTTGACAAGCTCCAAAATAGGAAGTTTGTCTACAGATAGAAAGGTGCGGTAAGTAGTGATAGGTTGAGGCATAGCACCAGGAGTGAGCTATCCAAACTAGAAGAAGCCAGTGTAGCTAATGCCTCGATATCAAAGCCTGACTCTAGACTAGCATTCCCCTTGGAAGCTTCAATGCCAGAATCATTGATAGCTCTCTGCATATCCTGTGATTTGGCATGAAGTTCCTGATCAGCCAACAAGGTCTCTCCAGAAAGATTTTCACAATCAACTTGCAACATAGCAAAGGAATTGTGCACAACCAATTTAGGATTAGAATCTTTATATTGTCTGAAGCAAATCATAGACTTAAATGAAAGGGGCCTTGAACACCATCCAAATTCTATTCAGTGTGGTTAAACCAAAATAATCATCATTGAGCATCAACAAATATTCATATTCACATAACCAATCAGAATTTCTGAATCTATTCCTACTTTTTTTTTTTGAAGCAAATCTATTCCTACTAAAACTTATGTATGGACCAAATTTCAAATGTTTTGATTTAGTATTGACTAAAACTATTTTAACCCTATTTTTTTTTATCAGACACAACAGTTAGACTGTCTTGATCCGCAAAAACTTTTTTTGTGGTACAACAGTTTGTGAAAGAAGACACTAAGTACAAGGTGGACAATAATATGTAATAACAAATTATTGCAATTACTATGTGTATAGACAAAGTCATCTATATTCTTCAAATCACATATTGTATATATACACCGTAGTAAATTAATCCACAAGGAATAAAAAATTACAAGCTTGCTAACTTCCATCAATCAAGACTCTTGATTCTTGAAACAAGATGTTGCACAAGACAACATTGCAAATATGTTGTGTCTGTTTTTTTAGAGAGTGGTGAAGTTTAAATTGAAGCAGCACAGTCTCATAGAGGTGTGAGCTAGCCCTAATCTTTTCATCAATTACAAGGCTATTCATTATATAAGAAATGATGGATTCTTTGTTGACTTTAATAGTATAATGTAAATCCATATAATGAGAACAAGATTATAAATGAAAGAAAGAAAATTATAGAACATCAATGATTGCTAATGATTGAATAAACTCTAACTGAAAAGAATGATAATGATGATTTTGCTGGAGCCTCATTCTGTCCAAACCCTTGGCTGGATTTTGTACAAAATTGAATGAACGAACAACCAAATGCTACAACCAATACTAATTTGTAACATTATCACCACCACAAAATTTTGTAATGATTAAAATGTGTTCTAGACATATAATCCTACTAGACCATTACCACTCCCAGTATTAGAAACCCTGTCACTACTAGAAGGCTTCTAATTCTCAATTCACAGCTGTGGATGTTGTAGGCTGAAGAATCTGAACTTGAATTCATTGATGGTGCTGTGAAGTTGCCAAAGGTGCTATTTTTGCCAAGACTGCACATATTCACAAACCAAAGTTATAAGTAATAATGCACTTTAGATGTCCCAGTTAGGACTGTTCAAATTTAAATAAAAAACGGAGCCATTATACCAGCACCGCAAACAACCAACTGTGACTGACAGTTGACGAACCGAACCAGTGTGGTTCTTTTCAATGCAATTCGGTTTGGTTTAACGGTTCAGTTTTTGGTTATTTTTTCAACAATCCTAATTATCGGTTAATAATATGAAAATGACTTTGGTAAAGTTTCGGTTCACACACACACAAGTTCGGTTCAAATAAGTGCAGTTCAGTTTATTTTCATAAAGGTAGCACGAGACTGCCAGTTTGATTCAAAACCATCAAACCGGTTAACCGAACCTTTATACCTGTTTGGTTAAATATGAACCACTAACAATACGGTTTAATTTTACCGAACTGTTGTACGTTGTAACAGCTTTATTTCCTTTCTAAACCAAACCATGAACGGTCGTACTCCCAGTAGGTAAGTATGTAACTCTATTGGTGAGCTAATAAACACCAAAGGAGTTTTAAGAGTTCTAGGGTTGATCTTGGAAAACTAATATGACAACTAATTTACTAAAATTTGCATATCCAGAAAAAATAATGCACATTGGATAGTGAAAACGAATCAAATAATCAAACTTTCTTTACCTTCCGGGATATACACAAGAACCATGACCTGCAATCATTCAAAAAGTACATAATTAATTATCATAGAAGACATCAATAGAACTTCAAAATATCATACTAAAGTTAGTTCAAACAAGTATTAGGAAACAGTATTTACTTGGATCTGAGGTGGTAATTGTAGCAACTCCCTTGAAGTCACATGAATCAGGAGTCCTCCCCATTTTATTATAGTAACTGTCAAAAGCATAATTTGCATGTGCAATCACATTGTCTGGTTCATAACATGGTTGCCCTTGCAGCAATGCAGAGCATTCCACTTTTCCAGGTCCGCACGCCCAATCTAATGCAGCTTGTATCATCTTTGGGTCTGCACCGTCCTTTGCGATGCAGAAAGTTTGATTGCTGGTATCGTTCGCCAAGACCGCTCCTGATCCTGCCAAGTGTAATATGTAAATTGGGACACCATTTGCATCAAACAATCCCCAGTTTTTCTCCGACAATGGCCCTGATTTTGTATCCTCGTTGTAGAGTTCATAGATGTAAGTACTAACAGCAATTCCCGGATGTTTTGGAGTTCCGGTTTTGTTAAAAACATGCTTGATCAAATTGCTGTTGTAATTATTGGCATTGTCAATTGTTGCGTCGGGCTCATTCGCGGCACCTTTTGAGGGCCATCCTGATTCTGTTACTACTACGGGAATGTTGGTGTAATTAAGAAAAGCCATGGCGAAGTATGCTGCGTCGACCATGGCATCAAAGACATTGGAGTAATGGAGAAGTGTATTAGAATCAACAGCTTCTTTGTTTGGAGGGAGAGGTTTAAAGAGTGCATAATCTAATGGAATCACACCATTTGATTGCATGTAATCATAGTAAGGGTAAATATTGAGCATGAGGTAAGAGTCGGTTGATTGCAAGAAATCAAGGATCGGGATTAAAACCGAATTCAGCGATCGGTTAAAGAAAGCTTGAGAAGGGGGAAACGAATCAAGGATGATTGATGAGGGAAGGGGTGTCGAAACTTTGACTTGGCGATCAAGATTTGATGCAACTAGGGCTGAATGAATGTACTTAATTGCATTAACAAGAACTTTTGCCACATTAGGCAATGTTGTTAAAACCTCAGAACCAACACAAATGGCGGTGATATTGGTAGCTGGATAATGTGCTACCACGTTGCGAGAAACCCAATTGGCAGCCGAAGCATTCGATTGACCAATTGCTAAGATTTGTTCGTTCGGGACAGTTATAACAACTTGAATGCCTGTTTTTGCAAGTGCGACGAGCATAGCTTGGTCTGCATCGTACAATCGAACGTTTTGAATTTTCTGTGCTTTCAGTAGTGCCACAACTTGAGTAGGGTGTGGCATATCTGAGAGACTTGTTCCAATGTTCACTCCAATAAAAGGTGCTGCAACGTACAAACATTAAGATCCATTAACAATAAGATTTTAACAAGTCCTCACAGAATTAACCACTCAAATAAACACAAGGTTCATCTTTGGAAGCATGTGCAACAATACTTTAATATTTGGGGGAAAAAAGTTAAATAAATGGTTAATATGTCCACTAATATGCTAGTGTACACTACATAATTATTAGTACTTAAAAAATGATGCTTTCTGTCTAATATTACAACCAAAACTTTTCAACAACAGAGCAATAACCCCTCAAAAAGAAAGCTTCATTCAAAAATAATTTTGCAATGTTGGGGAAAATGACAATATATAGACTGAATAGAAGGACAAAATAAAAATAAATCAGAATCCTAAAGCAGGACCATGTTCAAGAAAATCAACCATAAAAGCATAATTAATTATTTTTATTATTTATTTTACACACATTGCTTATAATCTTAACATCAACAACAAATAAACAACATTTTAAGAAACAGAAATGCATAATAATCTTCAAACCTTAGTTCTTAACTCTCTACAGTTAACACTTCAACAACACTATAAAAATCTCAAACAACACTTTAACCTAAATGGCTAAATCAAGTTTATGCTACCACCACCACTGTACATATTTTTTTTTGAAATAAAGTTGAAAAATCTCTAATAAATAACAAAGAAACACCAAAACTCCTCTACTTAGAGGGCTAACCCTAAACATGGAAACATGGCTTAACAAGCAGAGCCATATAGCTAAAGCAAATATTGATTTTTTTTTAGTGGTTTCTGAACAATGCTGACCAATGTAAAGAATATAGAACTAAAAGAGCAATGAAAGATTCAAAACACAAGCATATATTCAAAAAGTGAAAAATGAACAAAGCATCTCTTAAAAACAAAGAAAGCATAGTAAGGAAGGAACTAACCATCATCAGCTGCAACAAGAGAAACTGCAAAAAGCAGAAGCAGAAAATGCAAAGCCATTGTTGATAGATTCAGTTCAAATCTACCTAAGAAAAAACTCAATAATGAATGAGAGAGAGAAGAGAGAAAGAGTGTGAGTGTGGAAAATAAAAACCAAAGGAAGTGAAAAAATGAAAAGAGAGGAAAGTGGGGTAAAGCTGTAGGAGAATATTAATGAGAGAGAGAAGGTTATAAGACCAAGACATCAATAGATTTTTGTCATAAAACAAAGATCAAGACAATAATCCCACGTGGAAAGTTTGTCAGATAAATCAAACGGCTAAGATTGAGGAAATATTGTCTACTATGTTTGAATGTGTGTATGGATTGGAGTTTCTTCATTGTAACCAAAGCGTATTAATAGGTCTAGTAGAGAGGTAGCTGAACTCCCAAGAAACAAAACTCAAGGACTAAAATAAAATAAAACAACTTTTTTTCTCCTTTTTCATTTTTAAAATCATAAGAATATTTATTTGAAAAACATTATTTTTTTTTAATCAAGGTATCCGATTCAATATCCGACTAATCTAGAGAAATAGTCTCAATGTTCACTAACAGGAAGCGTATTTAAAGATAGGATAAAAATTTATATGAACTGACTAAATACGATAATTAATAACATCAAGAGGATTTGATCATGGGATTTAAAGAGAAGTAGTTCGTTACTAGTATTTTAGATTTCAATTACTTTTAAAATATAGTATTATTAAAATTTTAATACTATAATGGATAATACTAGTAGAAAGTAACGAATGAACAAGGAGTGAATTCAATGTAATGGACAACACCTGTAGCAAGTAAGGAATGAACCAAGAGTGGATAGCTAGTTTTGTCTTTAAAATTGTTAAGTCGAATAATTTTTATATTTGTCATGTTATAATTTAGTTAAAAGTGTTACGTGAAAAAAGATTATATCAAATTAAATATTTTTTTAAGTGATCAAATTAAATAAATTGATTAACCTGTTTAATGTGTTTAAAATAATTTTATTTTTTTGGACAACTAAAACAACCAAATGTAGTATTTTGGTGTAGTGATTGAATTGACCAATTTTGTGATTGAATGTTGTTTATAAAGGGTAAATATCTTCTCCATTTGGTATAATAAATGGAAGATGCAATTTGGAGATAGATAGACACATAAAGTAGATAGTTGGTCCTACTATTAAGTAAGTTTCACCATCATTAATTACTTTTTAGTTTTTCGAATTTTTTATGTGTTTATATCTCTCCAAATGGATGAAATGAAGAGAATAATAAATAGAGATGATTCGTGTGAAGAACTGAATTGCTTCAGTTTTAGTAGTAGTACAGGTAATTTAGAGGACAAAGATTCTCTGAATAAATGAGTGTAAATTTATACCACTAGAAATATTTTTTATTATTTCGATGATTAGTTTATCTGATTACATTGTTGGAAATGAAGGTGCATGTGAAGGAAGAAGACATTAAACTGTTCTCCTAGCCGTTGGTACTGGTACTTTTTTCAGATGCATTCTTTTGTTTTGTAGCAGTGTATGGATCTATATTTATTACCTGTAATTGTTGCAACTTTGAAGACACCGAAAGGACTCCCTCCTCTCCCAATCCCACTACTCTAGGCACTGCCATCATGCATGCCCCCATCAACGGTCCAATTTATCCCCCCTTAAGGCTTAAGGGGACTGTGCACCTACCTATTGGTCCACTTCCTCTATTGGCCATTTATTATGCCCTACTATACAACATTTAACTTTTCATTCCCTTCACATTTTTTAATTTTAACCTTTTTAATGAGTGTTTAGAGATATTAGAGCATTAGTTAGCATTTTTCATAAAAAAGATTACGAAAATGATAACAAATAATCTTATGATAAAGTTAAGAGAGTAAAAAAACAATCTTTAGAAAAGTGTGTATTTCTCACTTAGATACAGTATTTGATTTATGAAAAATGCTAAAATACACGACACGACTTCTTTGTAGACAAGTTTTTCTTATAAGGTACACATACCTTGTACGTATAAGGGGAAATATATACCCTAAGTTCATCGAGTAGTGAAGACATAATTTTGATTTTTTTTAATAACTGTGTGCATTTGGGTAAACATATCAAGATATTGTATTTGCATTGCATGAATGCAAAGCACAAATTAATAAATTAAGAATTTTAAAAAATAATCAAAATATTGATTGATTTAGATAACCAATCAATTAATAGTTTATTGAATGATACTAGTTGGCAAAATCACATCCCTTTCAATGTTATCAAAAAGTAAAAGACACAAAACTCATTGTGATAAACACCTTGATTACAACCAAAAAATAAAACAACACAACAACATTATCTAATATGCATAGGTTGGAAAGTTGGTCGGGTCAAAGGCTTAACTGGGATAAGAATTAGGAAGAATAAGGAAGTAGAAATCTAAGCAATAAGTCTCTGAAAGTAGACTTCATTTGCATTTCTCATTGCACCAATTCAAATGATTGAAATACATCTTTTTCCACAACCTTAAAGACCTCCAAATCCATGTTTTGCTTAAAGCGAAAATTATCTATTTGTTCTTGATGCTTCACGCAAATGTGTTTTAGCTTTTACGTTAATGAGTCCTCTTCACCTCTGAGACCATCTTGATCATTCAAACGATCCTCCTTTGCAAAATTCACATCACCATAAACAAGTTGATCATGAAAAATGTCCTCATCGTGATCTTCATCTCCCTCATACTCTGGAATACCATCTCTCTTCAAGAGGTACCATTTCTTAGCAACATTTTGAAAGTAACACATCATGGACAAAATACCTCTATAAACACATTTTGTGGGGATGACTCTTTGAGAAACTGCTCAACATCAGTAAAACCGAAACGATTTAAGATTGTACCAATGAAAGAGCAGAACATGAGTTTTTAAGTTGGACATTTCTTCACATAATCATTTTTTTACGATGAAGCAGGGCCAATTAACCTTGGCTTTATTAATCAACAACCACATGATTGATAATTCAGTTTCGTCAACCTTTAAGTAATTTCCAAACCCATGAGCTTTTGAGTTGGACATTTCTTCACATAATGTTTTTCCTTCACAATGTAACAAGGAAGTTAACCTTAATCTTATTAATCAACTACCACATGATTGATAAATCAGTTTCATCAACCCTCGAGTAATTTCCAGGATGCAAGGTTTTGACAATAGTCCAATGCATTAAACAATGTTTTATCTTGATTTTTCTTGCAAATAATTGGTTGTGAGGGATATTTTGACCTTTTTCTTCAATATTGAAGAAAATTATATTATCACGATTGTATCCCTCTCTCATATTAAAGAGATTGACATAAATCTCATATTGCTTTAAGCTAGATTTAGTTTTCCAAATTTTATGTGACATAGAAACGTAGTTATTCACTGTAAAAAAAAGCGTAGTTATTCGGGAAACAGATATATTTAAAACCATTAGTAGTGCTAAAAAGACAAAAACACCTTAATCAAAGATGGATTGAACCCGTGTGTATTTTAACTAATCATAAAGAGTGTGTTAAAAGATGTATTGTTAGCATTACTCTCTACTAAATATATTGGACAAGAGAGCGCATATGTGGCATTGTTACGAGTGTTCCTAAAGAGTTGAGCTACACTAGACGTTTGAATTTTAGGGCACTGGAGTTACATGTTGATTCTCTTGCGGCTGCGATAATTCTTACATCTAATGAGAGTGGTAGTCTTCGTGGTAAATCCCTTGTTGTGAAGATTCCTTATTTATTAAAGATGGATTGAAAGGTCGCGATGTTTCACTTTTATATATAAATAAATTACAACCGTATTTTGGATGTCAGTATCACTTTTGATATATCTTGTCCAACTCAATTTAGTGATTTACTACTAATGTATTAGTAATCACTGTCCTTCGATTAATTTCGATTCTTTTTCTTTTTTTCTGATCCTCGAGAGTGTGCGTAGTGAAAAAAAATCAAGAATTAATATTTTAACAATTTTTTTGAAGAAAAAAAATGTATCTACATTTAATTTGTTAGGCCAAATATCTCCCGCAATCAGTGGCAGATCTCTTCAAGGACCAGCCTTGCAGTGAAAAGGGTACCATAAATTGCTAAAGGTCGAGTGTTCAACACTATCATGTCTTCTTTCTCTTGCTGCTTTCAAACAATTTATACCATTAGGCTGGTTATTAATTATTGTTACTTCTTGAAACCGTTTAATATATATTCCATAGAAGTTTGACACCCCCAACAAATTAACTCAAGATCCGCCACTGCCTGAAGTCTTTTAAATTATATGTTTATAACAGATTAATCCTTTAAGTTTTTTTCTGTTACCAATTGATTCTTTAAGTTATTTTTTGTTACAAACTGGTCATTTAAGTCATAGAATATTTACACTGTCATCCATCTTTTCTTCAACTTCGTTAAAATGTGCTTATAGACCATTTAACATTAAGATGGTAGGTCCAAAAGAGCTTATGAGTTATGACATCAAACATGATCACTTATACACATTTTCTTCTTCTTGTTTTTAAATTTCAAGCCTAATTTTACATATAAATATTTGATCAACATTATTATAAATTAATTAATTGGTCAATTTTATTTTGAATCAAAATCGAATAACACACCTTCGAGCTCTAGTTTTTAGAGTAATGAATTTGTACAAACCAACTTAACATTCAACATCCATATAAACAGTTTTCGATTGAGTTTGATGAAATTAGGATAACTGTACAAATATTTTATGACTTCAAAGACCAACATATAGCAAAAAAGACTAACTTATTATAATCGTGTAATTTAGATGAGCTCAAATTGTATTTGACCAATTTGTTAATTAACTATTTGAGTTCATTAAAAAAATAGGCCAAATACCTCCCTGGGTCCTTTAAGTTTCACGTTTGTAACAGATAGGTCCTTTAAGTTTCTAAGGTTTCAGATAGGTCCTTTAAGTTGTTAAAAGCTGACACCGTTACCCTTTCAATCATCCTCCGTTACAGCTTTGCTGA
>Ga0315914_1002408_pt1 | contig 28663 bp, 11 predicted proteins | sample MpolenodulesMG_FD_203920 | JGI IMG/M metagenome (GOLD analysis project Ga0315914, IMG submission 203920) | Medicago polymorpha root nodule microbial communities from Los Angeles, California, United States - elongated nodules | ecosystem: Host-associated > Plants > Roots > Nodule | place: USA...
ATCGATATAAGAAGAAATACCATCGTTCCCTGTGAATATTAAGCACGTATTTTATTGCATATTGGTACTATTTATATGTCAACAAACATTGGATTTTCTTTTCTTCAATAAACTATGCAATTAAATTTATGTGGTATGTTAAGGTACCATGGCTGATGTCATAGAAATATTTTAATATGGTACAGTACAAACGTTTGTGGCAATTAATATTATGAATTGAATCATACTATTTTTTTCATTCAACTAAACTATTCACATACATATTAGCGCTTTATATATTCATCGGTATGACCCGTGCGACAGCACGGGTCAATGGCCTAGTTACAATTAAGATATATCGTTATGTTTATGTGGTTTTGCTACTTGCTTAGCACCAGAGTTATACGCAATTTTTAATGGCTTTCACTTCACCTTCGATGTTGGATAATCATGTTGGATAATCAACCCCACCAGCATATACTCTATTGATTAGACAAATTTCTCAACTTCGTTGTCAAGATTGAGTTGTTTCTTGTCATCAAAATCTTTGTCAGGGTAATGAGTATGCACATTGGTTAGCTAAGTGTGGTGCCTCTGTTGAGGATGTTCGTCTTAGACTAATTGTTCTCTTCAGTTGCACCATATCCTCCTTGTTGATTTTCTTGAGTTGTTCGTCTCATATTTAGGCATGACAATGGGGAGGGGTGGAACCTGTCCCGTCCCCATACCCTGCTCCCAAATACTTATCTGTTATCCTACCCACCCTACGGGGATGAGAAATCAAATCTAATTCAAGTCCTCAACGGGTTCGGGTATCCCCGTCTCATCCATAAATTTTTGCAATGGATAATTCTTTTTAATAAAAAAACAAAGTATAAATGTATTATCCAGCAAAGAGATGATGTTGATTGATGGTTATGGTGATGGAGAAGAGAGAGACCGGATGAGTGAGTTGTGGAAGGAGAACTTAGAGAAGTGAGTGTCGTCTGAAAAACTGTGTAAGTGAAATGATTTAGAGTTTGAGTTTCTATTTATATAAAAAGGATAATAAATTGATTTTTTACATTCAGGACGGGTTTTGGTATGAGTTAGAGGTGGGTAGTTACATCCCTATTAGTCATCCCGTACCCGTGTTTTGAAATCGAAAAAAACCAAAACTCATAACCAAATCTAGCCAAAACGGGAAAAAATTTGGGTTTAGTTCGGGAGGATACCCACGTGTATGGGCTTTGTTGCCAGGTCAACTCATTTTGTAGTTTTGTGTTTTTGCTTTTGAGTTCTTCATGATTTAAAATTTAAATTAAGATAAATTTTGATTAGGTAAAAAAGAATAAAGTTATAAATAAAAGAGTTTAAATGAAAGATAAAATTGAAAGAAAAAGTTACACCAAAACTTGATATTTCCTTCATGTATTGTTTTATTTTGATCTAGATAAACAAATTTTAATGAATGATTTAAGGGTCATGTTAACTAGCTAGCGCCTTGGGAGTATTTGTTAAGGAAAACAAAAGTAGAAAATTTTGCATTGAAAAGAATATTCTTTACACTTCTAAGAGTTTAACTATACAAGTTCCTATAATTTTTTACTATATTTGTCTCCTTAACTAGTGCCCGAGGGACACTAGTTAGCATTTTCCATGATTTAATTTGTATGGATAGTTAATATAAAGATGCTTTTCAATGTTACTCAATCATAACTATTAGATCATTAAAAATGTTTGATTTTATTCACAGTAACTTTTAAAATCAATCATTTAATTAACTGTGATTTTTTTAAGGAGTAATTAACTGTGATTTGTTTTTTCTTTTTTGTTTATGCTGGTCAAAGTTTGAACTCCAAACCTTATATATATTTTTTATAGTCCATGTCAAGTGAGCTAATTGGCTATGATTTGTTTGTTAACAAGGTAGAACTTTTTACACCGAGGAGTAATTTTACTATATATATATATATGGGTCGAGGTTCGAATATCATACTTTTTTATTTAATCACTTTCAAGATGAGTTTCTAGCCAGAAAGCTATTTGAAAAAGCACACACAACTTTCAATATGTTCAAGGGATATCAAGAATTTACCAAACGAAAATAATACTCTTGGTTAATAATTCATAAGATAATATCAGTCTAAATTGGATAACCCTTGTCCAGATGTACATATTAATTTATCGAGTTGAGAAGGACTTCAAGGAACGAGAAAACTCTCCTTAATTTTTTTTTTTCCAAACCCATGACCTCTAAGTTAAATAAGTTATTGGTTTCTATACATATAAATGTTTTCATTATTAGTCCTCTAAATTTTTTCTTCAAAATATGGTCCCAAAAATATTTTTCACCATCAAAGTTGGCCTCCTAATATTTTTTATATAGACCCTAAAAACAAAAGGTCGTATATTTATAGGATCAAAACTTATTTTCTTAAAATAAAAAAAAGGACCAAAACTTATTTAAAACCTTTTAATTAAAAAAGTATTTAATTAGTATCAAGTAGTACTACTAACTTATTAACAAAGAAACCCTTTATATATAAGCGATTTTGTTGTTCCTCTGAAACTCGCTCGATACAAGCAAAGAGAAATCGAAGAATTGAAAACACAGAAATCGACATGGAAGAAGAATCAAAGACCATTCCACACCAAATCGGAGGTGTCCACACCGATGTGCTTCGTTTTGGACTCCCCGGAGTCAAGAGCGACATCGTTGGTGCTCACCCTCTCGAATCATCTCTCCAATCTGTAATCTCTCTTTTTCATTTTCATGTTTTATCTTTATCCGATCTGATCGTTGTTTTTTTTTCATCGATTTGTTTAATTTTGATGTTAGCAATTTCCAGGGTTTTGAATTTAGTAAAAAAAAAATTAGGGTTTTGAATATAAATTGATTGTAGAAGACCTACAAAAGTGTTCTATCTAATTGATTAGGATCTTTGTTTTTTTTCTGCGAAAGTTTGGATTTTTAAGTGTTATGTGTGTTTGTTTTCATTTGGGTGTTGTTTTTAGGTAAGGGGTGTGGAAGAAGCTATGAAGAGGCAATGCAAAGTGAACTTGTATGGAGCTGCTTTTCCACTCAAGGAGGAACTTGACAGGCAAATTCTTTCTAGGTACGAGTATTTTGAATTTAAATTATCTATTTTTTAAGGCTAGATTCATAATTTGAAAGCCGAAACTATTAAGTTTAGTGATGACATGACATGGAACCTAGTTTGTATTAGTGTTTGGAAGTTTAATAATCTATTTTTTCAAGGATAGATTCATAAAATGATTCGACAATTGAAATTATTAACTTCAGTGATAACATCAAATGAAGTCATGAAGCCTTGTTTTTAATAAGTAGAGGGTTAAAATTTGTATTGTAGAAATTGGGGGTGGACTATTGATCGGTTTCGGTTGAAAAATACAAATCTGTTCATAAACCACAGTTGAGATATCTACATCCATCACTGTCCGTTTGGGATGTGGATTGTTCGGGTGGCAGATTGGTTGGGCTTGCAGGTGCATAGCTGTTTTTTTACAGTTTTAAACACGACCCATATGCCAGATTTCACAATTAGAAGAAATATATTTTAACAAGACTAGCATAGTTTCAACAATGAACAAGAAGCATATTTTAACATTATTAAAAAAGGTAAACTCAGATCTAGCTTACAAAACCATGTAAATTTTGACTCAAGAGAAACTATGTTTTATGCTAAAAAATTAATTGATAGTTTGATACAACAAATGAGATTGAGTGAATGAAGCAGATTATGAAGATATGTGTTGGAATCGCCATGCTTAAGTGGTATGTTGCAATGAGCAAATTTTCTGCTAGTTGTTAAGAGCCAAATCGAAGAGCTTTAGAAGGAAAGCAGTAGAGATGATTGAGAGGAAGTGCAAGTTTTATGGAAATTTTAAGATGGGATGTTAGCACCTCCTCTACTCTTAAGCTTGAGTCAAATACAGTAAAAAAGAAAGAAAAAGTTTTGCTGATGAAAAGAGAAATGTCAAAGTTATTGTGACTGTGAAGTCCCAATGCGTGCAGTAATAAATTGACAAATAAATTAATCTACGATGGAAATATACAATTAATTTTGTCTTAAAATGATGAATTATTTCTCTTCTGTCAATTTGTGAGTCTCAGAGCAAACTTTATGGTTGACGAGGCATCCGTGTGATTGAGTTACCATGCTAAGAGTAGTAAAAAAATTGGAAAGAATAGGATCTCACATGTGAATAGTACCAAATAGCAGATTATCGGTTGGATATGAATTTCAATGGCCTAATTATTTCTACCCGCAACTGCCGTCCAAATTTGTGTGAAACTGAGTTGACAAATATGTTGACACGACAACCCGTTCAGTCACCAGGTTCGGTTGGATGAGATTTACTCGTCCACCCCTAGGAGAAATTTCATTTACAGTTCATATTTTGGGTAATGGGGACATAGGACAATGACATAAGAATGCAAGCTAAATCATGTTGGTATATTAATGTGAAAGTGAGTTAAACTTGGAGCGAAATGTTGGCTGGCTACTCATGTGATTTGATGATGTGCAGAAGTTTGTTGTAGAAATCATTTGTTTAAATATTTTTATTGCTAAGGGAGAGAGTGGTTTGAATTTGATGTAATAACCATTGTTCCTTGTAGGTTCCAGAGGCCTCCAGGGGTAATTCCTTCTTCAATGCTGGGTTTGGAGACTGTTACAGGAACTCTTGATCACTTTGGTTTTGAAGATTTTCTAAATGGTGATATGATTTTCCTTTCATTATTTTGTTTTTTGGCAGTGTTCATTACTTATTTTAATTTTGTCACAATGGATTAGCTGAACTATGCTTAGAGCTATGTGTAGTTGATACAAACAGTCTCTATTGATCTTTGTTGATCTTTGAAACATTTGGTTTCTCTGCTTAACTAGTGCTTCTTATATATTAAAATTGAGTAATGATATATGTACAACCCTTTTTAGACAACTATTGGGACAACCTTGCTATTCTTTCATTTCATTGGTCAAAAACAATAGAGAGAGAGAAAAAGGAAGAGAGAGAATAAGAATATAATGTGAGTATGAGAGAGAAAGTTGTCAAAAGTTGTACCAAAATGGTTGTACAAATATCATTTCTCATTAAAATTATACTTCATTAACATGAAATCTTGAAACCGTTACTGTTAAATATTAAGTTTTTATGCTTCATTCACTGAATGAAACTGAAATATTATAATTATGCTTCATTTACACCTGACATGAACTCTTGCTCTATTATTAGTGGTCCCTGCTTGATATAATTGAGTTTCATACGTTGTGAATTGTTTTCCTGATTGGTTTAACTTTATTATGCATAACTAAGCTTTGGAAAAAACTTGTGCACTAAACCTTAAAATATTCAACCTTTTTATATATAGATTATATTATATTAGTAGGAGTAAGATGTTTTTGGCTATATATATGTGACTAAGTTCCTTTTTGTTTTGAGATGATTGTAGTTGTGTAGATCAATGTTCAGTGAGCTTTGTTGTGATTATGATGGGGTACCTGCAATTATGTTCCATTTGTATCATTATAAAGATTGCAAGGACTTAAATGACACTTTAATTTGATAATCATGGTTTCAGAGTCTAACAGAGAGTAATTTATATGGAAATTTTCATAGCTGATTCCGGCATATAGTGAATCTGCATTGATTTTGAAATTTTGCACTGTGTTACAATTTTACTAAGCATGATTATAATTTTGACATGATACTGTTCGATGCATAGTTTGTAATTGTATCCACTAGTTTTAATATTTTAAGCAGGCAATATTATTTTTAACACCAAAAAAGTTATAAATAGCTTGCCCAAATCATAATTTTTCAAGTTTTATCTATTGGATTGGCTCTGTCGTGAATTTGGGATGCATGATATATAGTTAAGGATCGTGATGCTGTCTGTTGCTTATTATTTTTGGCTCATTGGCATGTGGCACCTTGTTGTTGTTGGTACTTCTCTCTGCACCTTTCTCAATATTGTTAATGTTGCATGCAGACCCTCGTGAATCAGAGACTTTTCGGCCATTGGACATGCACCACGGAATGGAAGTTCGCCTTGGTCTATCTAAGGGACCAGTGTACCCAAGTATTATATAATAGCATTTTGATGTTATTCTAGTACTAAGAGACGGGTGTTTTATCGAAGCTTCTTGTTGTTCATTAGAATTAAAGGGTCCAAGGACCTTGCATATTTAATTGCACACTTGTGTTTGCCTATGTTTCGGATGCCATATTTAATTGCACACTTGTGTTTGCCTATGTTTCGGATGCTATAAATGTTACGGGGCCATATAAAAACCGCATATCTCTTTAGTAACGCATAATTTATGTATTTTAGGCATTTGAATTGAATTTATACGTCTAGCATGTCTTTCCAGCATATTTGATTGAGGTCAAATCCTTAATCCATTCCTTGGAAAAACTTTTTCCACAGCAATCACTAATCATTTTTTAACGTATAACTAGATATGGTAATTATTCAAATAAAAATATGTATTTGATTGATTTTGAGATTGAAGATTCCATTTGGAAGGTTCAGATAGGTAAAATTAAATCAATTGTTAGCACTTGTCTCAAAGCATCAGTAGTGGAGTAAGTTGTGCATCTCAGGAGGAGGTCTCTCAAAAATCTTCATCTTGTCTTCCATTGAAGCTCCAAGAGTCTGCACTGTTGTATGAGCTTTGCTAGGAAATTTCCAATCCTCAGAGTAGAGATCCTTTATATTTTGAATGGTTCTTGTATGAAGGTGCTAAAGATATGTACGGGTATTCAAAAAATTGAATAACCCATTCAGGAATCGGAGTAACTAATTAGACTTCTATATCCCATATGTCAGGGTAGCTCTATGCCTTTACGAATAGCTAGAAACTCACCATTATAGCAGTTTGATAAGCCAATGTCGCCTGCAAATCCTGCCACCCATTGACCTTCGGAGGTTCTTGATTAAGCCACTGAAACCAGGCCAACCGTTGCTGCCAAAACTATTGTCATTTGTGCCAAGGTGCCAAGGACGATGAGCAGTTTGTACAAAGGTGTTTGTTCGTTTGCAATACAATAAAGATTCCTCATTTTCCAAATCAATCAACCTGCTAGGAAAGTAGAATTGTGAAATCAAAGTGTGAACCACACACATGGAGTGAGATATATCGCATTCTTGTAGGCAACGCAGCAAGGACACAACATATATGGGTGCTAAATTTATTGGTTTTAGTCGTATGTTTGATTTATAGTTGTCAATTTATAGGGATTTCATTTGGCTTTAGTCTTACATTAGATTTATTGTTGTCAATTTATAGGGTCTGTAAAACTCGACCCCAATCCACATATTTGGGGACAAAAAAGTTTCCAATGATAACGAATCTCCACTTAAGCAAGTTTCCAACACAAAAGACCCCCTAAAACTAAACTTAGCACACAGACCACAACTTTTCCACCATTTTTTTCATATAAAAAAAAAGATTTATTCCAAATTTTTTTAAAATTTCTGAATATTTTTCTTTTGAAAAATAGATTTCATGAAAAAGGAGAAAGGTAAAACAGGACAAATATCACATCTACATAGTGGGGCGAAAAAGACATTTCATGAATCTTGAGCAAATTTAATTGGCAAAAACTTTTGAAGACAACTTTTTATTCTACCTTTTAAAACAAAAATTTGAGTATAATAGTATCACATAATATCAGTGACATCTCAATTATGTTAGGATATCAAAACATATTTACATCACCCTAATAAAGGAAATGTTAAGAGCAAACCAAGTGATTAAACTCAAGTGATTAATGAACTCCTCTAGGACGAATCGTTCGAAAGTAACTGAATTGTTTCTAATCGAAACAATTTTTTTGTCAGACTTTACTTATCTTCCAGTCAAACTCCGGATTACCAGGTCATATGTTAAAAGGGCGATGATACCAAATAATGTCTCTAACATCAATTTTAAAAGGGCGATTTTCAGTAATACAATTTCCTTTGCTGGTCATTGCGACCTTAAATTTTGGATTCATCTATCAACCCCTGATATATCTTCAATTTCCTGTCCTAAAACATGCAAATATGAGAAACTTACACGTGAAATAAAGGTTAGAAAAATATATAAATAGAATAGAAAGACGATGAGTACTTTGATCTGGAGCAAATATAAAATGGATTTTATAGAAACAAACAACTGCCAAAAAAACATACAAAATAAAAGGTGATAAAGTAAAATGCAAGCTCTTCTTTCAAAAAAAAAAAAGAAAAAAGAAAAATGCAAGCTCTATCAATATATACTCATGGTAAATTTTATTTTAACACGAAAGGTCCACATGGAAAAAGATGGCTATAAGCAACAAAACAAATAAAAGTATAAAGAAAGAAAAAATCAACACAAGCAATGAAATTGCTTTTCTTATGCCCACTCTACTTGTTACATAATATATATTTCCCTTAATTGTGTTACGTGTGATTTATGAGTACTTCTATGCTTTAACGTCTCTATCTGTTAGTTACTCTCCAAAACTTACATGGCTTCTTTGACAAGTTATGTTTAAAATTTGTGTCTTTCTTCTAGTTTTTCTGGATTTGATTGTGTTGTCCGTTAAAACGAATCCCACTAATATTTTATTTGTCTTTATATCTTTGATGATGAAGCCTTCCATTTTTATGCGATACAGAGACGTTGTTAACTCATAAGTATATACTAAAATATGACATGATATTGAATATTAGATGATGGATACATATTCAATCAAACTTCATGGGTACCTATGTTCACTTTATATTAAACATTTTTATTTTACCAAGAGCGCGTAAATGAAATGACACGAATATTTTTTTTTAACTTAATCAAGGTCTTGGGTTCAAATTTAGTCTTGTGCATGCAACAACGTTAAAACTTCTAGAGTGAGTTTGCTATCCAATTGAGTCCCACAAGACTCGGAGGGTTAGTCTCTACAGAGCTAAGCAAAGGATACCTAGTTTACACCAACAACAAAAAAAAAAAATCTTTTCATTTTAGCGAAAACAATGACACACTTGAAATTTGGTTGAGTATACTTTCATCATCCAATTGTTCAATAACATGTTATATTTTTATATTAATTTATTTGTTAAAATATGTAATTGGTCCCTGCAAATATGACCAATTTGAATTTTGGTCCCTGTAATTTTTTTTAGATATGACCTTGCAAAAATTTATGTCTTTTAAAATGGTCTCTGGACCTATCCTAGAGATGATTTGGCAGCTTGTCACTTACGTGACAGTTGCTGACTGTGTAACTTTGTCATGTGGTGTTCACATAACATTTCCCATAATTTAAAATTTTTAAAAATTCTAAAAATTGTTTTTCGAAAATTGAAAATACAATTAAAAAAAATTAAATGAAACAAAAACAATTACATTTTTCCCCTTTTCATCTTCATATAAGATCATTCAATCCACAATCCAGAACATTTACTTAGGTTGGTTCTTCTTCTTCATCATCATTCTTCTTCTTTTTTATAAAAATGAGTTTCACCTAATAAGAGAATGAATGTTAAAAAAAATGCTAGAAAGAGAGTGTTCCTGCCTATGAAGCCCAGATACGAGATACGATACTGCACCGATACAGAAAAATTTCAAAAATCAAGATGCGATACGGTTGGGATACGTTAATAAAAAAAATTATATAATTAAATGTACAATATAATTATAACCATTTTTTTAATATGCAAATATATTAACAAATAAAAGAAACCAGTCATAGGCTCGTAGCACATCAACATAAATATAAATAATATTAACGATTAAGAGAGTGATGATTAGTCAATTACATACACAATATATCCCAAAAAAACCACCATCAGTGCTATATACTATATCCGTTAGTGCTATACTTTATCGATCCAAAAAAGAAGCACTATATCCAAAAAAGAACACATCAGTACTCAAGAGTTAAGTTATTTTAGTTAACATTAATTGGAAAATATTGGGGCAGGTATAAGTGCAGGATAATTATTGGATACTCTCCTGATACATATCGGAAAGTATCGAATAATTATTATTTTTTAAAATAAAATTTAATCTTCGAATACTCTTCTGATACGTATCGGGAAGTATCGGACAGATATCAGTGCAGGATACGCAGGGGATATGATACGTTATCCATTTTAAAGTCTCGGAGCTTCACAGGTTCCTGCCATTTCTCGTTATAAATTATCTTAAAATGTTCTTAAAAATGAGATTAATTTTGTTGTTGCTAAAAACACTTAAATTATGGTATTTAACCTCAAACAAGTGCGTCAAAGTATCCCACAATTCAAGTCTTTGGACTTGTTACGACACTAGTTATTGATTCAGAAGCGCAACATATGCTACTTTTCTTATGAGGTTGGATTATATTCCAAATAAACGACTTTAAGAATCAATCTCAAATTCTATTTTCAAAATCAAAAGTGAAAAAATATTTTGTTTTATTCAAATATTTATATCATAAGACCACTTTTAACATAACCTTCAAAATGTTCTAAACATCACATTGATGTAAAATAATATCACGATGACAATGATATAAAAGACAAACTTTGACATGTATAAAAAGAAGACAATTTTTATTTTTATTTTACAAAAGACAAATATTCACACCTGTAATATTACCAGCTTTGTAAATATTATTTCACTCTTTTTGGTTGAGTAAAACATGTTGCCATCCTAGTTTAATTGTTAGAACTCGATGTCAACGTGCAACTTAACACTATATTATTGACATTGTCCCTTAGACCTTACAGTTTCTTTTTTTTAGGGGTTAGACCTTACATTTTTTTTTTAGGGGAGACATTACATATTTTATAAAGTAGTTTGTATATATATGAATGTTTTTTTTATGAGAGGTATATTCTGAATGTTTTACTATTTCAAAAAAGTCGTGAAAATAAAAGCTTACCATATTTTCAAAAGAGTCGTGAAAATAAAAGCTTACCATATTTGCTTTGTAAAAAAAAATCCCAATGATTTTTTTCTTTTGGTAGAATGATAAAAATGGAAAATAATAAAACAAAACCAATAGGAAAAGAGCTTTGCACGAAGCATCATCATGTTTCAACACAATTTTTAAATTTATAATAATGTTTTTTTTCTGTGTTTATTTATTTTAAAAAATTCTTGTGTTTTTGTGTGTTGCGACTTGTGAAAGACCAAATTTCACCAATGATTTAAAAATTGTAAACTATGTAGATTACGTATATTTACGAATTTTACATCAATCAATCCTTTTATTGTACATCGAAATTACATCGTATGCACTTTTTAAATATATAAAAATAGGAATCACTCAATTATTTTATACCAAAAAAAGAAAAGAATCGTTCAATTCTTAATTGATTAATTTTTTTTATGGAATTAATTGATTATTGTTGAAATCTTGATTATAAACGAATTTTGAAATTGATGGTATTACATCAAAGTAATATTCTCTCTTTATCCTCGTGAGCTTATCTCAATTGGTAAAGATAACTCAATTGGCAGGGACAATACATAACAAAAAAATATAATATTCTCTCTTTATTTTAAGACGTTTAATATTCTCGCCACCACAAAAAAATGTAATATTCTCCCTTTATTTTAAGACGTTCAATATTCTCTTTTTTAAGATTGTAATTTTAAAATTTAAATTATCTTAAACATAAAAATGACTATTTTTTTACTCCATTAAATCTTTTTTATAAAAGAAAATGAATCAACTAAAGGTTATGTATTCCGTCGATATTATGAACTAAATACAACAAAATTTATTTTGTTGACGTATTTGTCTTTTATAAAAAGGATTAAAAGGTGTATTGCATTGTTATTGGTAATATAAACAAAATTTTCAACATGCAAGAGCTAAATATCAAACTTTTAACCACTTATTTAAGAGATTCAAGTCTCTTATCATTAACGTAAAAAAAAAAAAAGAAGTCTCTTATCATTTGAACAAATTCATCATATAAAAATTACATTATTTGTTCTTAAATGCATGTGGTAATTTTACAATATAACTTACTTTGATCATATTTTCAACTAATATATAAATATAAATGTTAGTGTATAAGATGTTTAGATTTATTTTAATGAATATTTTTAAAATATTAATTTTATAATTTTTTATCGTGGATAATCAAAGACGCTAACAATCAAAGTGGTGTTTTAAAATGATTAAGTTCAAATATCGACCTTTTTGTTTATAACAGTGACGAGATGTAAAATGTATGATATTGGTATCCAAAATGCATGAATGGTTGGATTCTCGACCAGTGGAATCCGTATCCGTAACTTAATTAAACTCATTTAAAAAAGTTGTTGTCTTTTGCAAAGAACTATGCATGCATTTATTGTTCTATTGTTTTTATTCAGAGAACTAAGCATTACTTTATTAATTAATTAATACTTAAGATTTATTTTTGGCCATTTTGAGGTATAATCACATTCCATTGCCACCGTTCACCAACTTTTATTCTTCACAAACACACAGTCACTGAAAAAGACACAAAAACACACAGAAAATGGAGAGAAAGGTTATGATAGTGTGCTGTGTTGTTGGCTTCTTGGGACTCTTGTCTGCTGCAACTAGCTTTGCTGCAGAAGCAACAAGGGTTAAGGTTTCTGTCTTTTTTCCTTTCTTTTTTGTTTTTTTTTTCCTTACCTTGGTTTCCTCGAAAACCCATCAAGTAAAGTTTCAATCTTTTGCTATGTTTTTGTGGTTTATTTATCACTGAATGTTAGCTTTAGTAATTGAGGAATTACATTGATCTTCATTTCTTCTTGAGGTTAATTTCACTGTTTATTTCGAAGATTTTGATTTACATAGTGTATAGTACATTCTATGTGCTGTTCATTAAGCTTTTTCTTTTTACTTGTTGATTGTTGTCTTTGATCTTGAGTAATTTGTTCAATGTCCTTTTCTTTTCTCAATTTTGGAATAGATAGGGTTTGATACTAGAACATGAAGTTGGAGTCTGTTTGGATTTACTTATTTGAGCTAATCTGTGTGTATAAGCGTTTGTGAGTCTCTTTCAGAGAGCGTATAGAAACAACAACTGTTTTCAGCTTATTTTCACAAGTTATCTAGTATAGCCGATGAAAATAGCTTATAGCTTGCATGAAAACAGTTTGATGGTATTTGATCTTTTATTGTAGAAATAGCTGTTAGATAACTTGATTGTTAGGAAGAGGCTGTTGCACTTGAAACCTGAAAAATTTAATGGTTATGCATGTAAAACTCAAAGCGCACGGGGTTGCCACACTAACATTTAGGTTCGATTCGCCCCCACCAATAACTGTACATTAGATGCAATAGGAATGACCAGCGAATCCCCTTCAAGATACTATGAGTTTCTCGATGTGTATTGCACAACCACACAAAGCGTATCTCCGAACAATATTTTCCAGATTTATGGTTCCAGCAATTCATTCATGCATTAGAGAATTGATCGATGATTTAGAGTAAGAGAATGAGGGAGAATTATGTTGTTAATATAACAAAATTCATGTTCTTGTTGTGTCCAAATTAATGCTCAAATGTCAATCATTTATAGTGCATTATATGACCCTTCACATGAGAGAAAACACCCCTTTTACTTGAATCAATGTTATGGTTCATCAAACACCCATTTGCCAAATGTTATGATCATATACACTTGAATTAATGCTAATGTTCATTAAGCACCCATTTGCCAAAGGTTCCAATGTATATGAAAGATTCCATGAAGAGTTACAACTCTTGGTGAAGAGTTACAACTTTTGGTTTTAAAGTGATTCCATTATTTTGGAAATCACCAACAATACCTTATACATAAGCACTTATAATGTGAATGCTTATGTTATAAGTGATTAATTTATCCAAACAAGACATTAGTTGTAAAGAATTTTACATCAATCTTTTGGAGAGAGAGAAAGGAAAAGGAACAATAAGTAATAACAATATGTCACTCACGCTAATCTTATGGTGATAAATACTTTTTCTTTTGAAGGGAATGCTGATAAGTTCTTAATAATATATAATTCCAATTTCCAATGTATCGGTTAAAAATCTCTTGAAGGCTTGGTACCTTCTGTTCTTTGTTTAGTTTATTTTGCACTTTAACATTTTAAGTTCTTATGTGTCAACATTCACCGTGAATGAAAGCTGATATAATAACTATTGCTATTACTATGTAACTTCTTCAGGGTTATCAAATTCAGTTTATCAATCCAAATCAGTGCATATATCCTCGGAGTCCAGCTCTACCTCTTGGTTTAACTGCGGCACTGTCTCTTATGATATCTCAAATTGTCATAAATGTTTCAACTGGGTGCATTTGTTGCAGAAAAAGTTCACGGATCCCTGATTCCAATTGGACAGTGGCACTGGCCTGCTTTGTTTTATCCTGGTAATTTTCACTCTGTACTTTTTGTTTGTTATAGTCATCCTATTTGACTAAGCTGGTAGAGTCAATCAGATTATCTAGTGAAGCATAATAGCTTTTATTCTTCGATTATTATATCTACATTTGCTTTTGGTTGCAGCAACTAGAAACATAACAATGTTCATGTTACAATCTTAGTCATTTTATTAAAAATCTATACTGACGAGGTTTACATGAATATGCATGGAAGTATTCTTTATTATAGCACTTCTTTTACTTCATCATTCGTGTCGACCTTTTTATCCTATCATTGGTTTTTTGAATCTGTGATGTGTGTGTGTGGAATTGCATTTAGAGCCAGTTTGAATACTTCTGATGAAACACTGACGGCAACGACTATAAATTTTCCAAAAAATATTAGTATTTGCATCTCAAATTTTTCAGAACCTCACTCATTTAACTTCTCCAAAAACACTTGTATGTTCACAAGGGCTTTTCTGTTGGTGTAAGTGTGACCTTGGTCTTGGACCCTGTTTGGATAAACAACGTAATTAAGTGATTGTGTGTTGGGTTTCAAAACTTGGTCGTGGTGTTGTGTATAACTAGCATCAAAGTCAGACTAGGATTGTAAATTATACTCCTGTTATATCTTCTACTTATGTGATAATGTGATTATAATCTCTATTCAAACAGGTTCACGTATGTAATCGCATTTCTTCTGTTGCTAACCGGTGCTGCACTGAACGATCAACGCGGTGAAGAGAGTGTATACTTTGGCACCTACTACTGTTATGTTGTCAAACCTGGAGTGTTTGCTGGTGGTGCAATTTTATCTCTTGCAAGTGTTGTATTTGGAATTGTCTATTACATTACTTTAATGGAGGGAAAGAATGCTAGAACTCCTTTTGGTGATTTCTCATATCCTAATCAAGGGACCATAGCTATGGGACAACCACAGATTCCAACTCAAACTAGTCAAGATCCGGTATTTGTGCATGAAGACACCTACATCCGACGACAGTTCACATGATTGATGAACAACTGTCTGTCCTTGTTAAAAACTCAGGGCTGTATTACTCAGTTTCCAAAACTTCAATTTGGCACAGTGAAGTTTGGAGATTGCTTTAGTCAAAACATGGTTTATGTGTGTAGTCTTTAATTAGTTATGTACATGTATCACCAAAAACTGGTTTGCGAGATTATGAGTTTTATCGTGTTTATAATTGGGCAATCCATATAACTAAGTTTTAAATCATAATCATGTTGCAATCTTTTATATTGCAGACAATTGCGGTCAAATGCCGCTGATATGATCTCACTTGTGGTCATGTTGCAGTCGCAGCGTTGTGAAATTCCTTGATTTTGGATCCTAAATTGTGGTTTATGACCTGTTTTTAACATAGTTGTGAGATTTGTTTGATCCTTACCTTTCACCATAAAAAATTGCACATTCACATTTCACACATTGTAGTGCACTGTCATTTTTCTATTAAAACTGTAATGTTTTAAAAAAAATAAAAAACTATTAAGTCCACATCATAGCCGTGTCTTTGTATAAATCAATGGAGCATATGTATTTCGTGCCTTTTCTTAAAGTGGAATGTAATTGAGTTAAATACTTAAATGTTGCTTTCACGTTACGTCCAATTTACATACAAACTTAAAGATATAAAGAAGCAAAAGAAATCTGATAAATACATCCCAAAGAAGTTGTCAAAATACCATTTCAATAAGCAACAAATTTTTACATATCGAATTAAATTCAAAACGATTCTATTTACAATTGCTCCTTAGGCACCTAGGAAATGTGAAGAAATTTAAAAAGTGACTTAATTGATATCAAAAGTATTGAACTGCCGTTCGGTGCGTGTATGTGAACAATCACCAGATACCTAAAGAGCAATCGTCCTATTTATCAACTTTGCAATGACAAACTTAAGCCCACTTTATAGAATATATTCACAAAGATCAATGCTTATCAGTGAGAATCATGTGAATAGATAATTCACTAATAACAAGTGCTTAGGAAGGACTATTTGTTTTCTACATTACATTGTTCATAAAAATTGTGCTAGAAACAAACATTCTATCATTTTCTTCTGCTTCCATATATAATGAATGAAAAACTTAGATGAATCTCGCATGCAAGGTTTTCAAAAAAGGGCTACACAACCACAATTTAGGTTGCAAAATCAAGGAATTGTGTGTCTGAGACTGCAACATGACCACAATTGAGATCATATCAGCGCAGCGGCGCATTTGAGATCAATTGTACACAATATAAGAAAAGGACATTGAACAAATTACTCAAGAGTAAAGACAATAATCAACAAGTATGGAATCATATATTTTTTTGTTTCAAGTTGTACGAAAGCATAAACACACTTTATTTTTCTTTCTCGATGTTGGATAGGGCATGATTTCTAGCTCCTTGATCATCCATAAGTTTCTACAAAGGGTACTTGCTTGAAGATCCAATGCTCTTTTCCTTCGACAGGAGCAATGCTATGCATGAATTCCACACTCATATTCTCAAGACGGAGAACTTCAAGCTTCTGTAAGTGTTGAATGCCAGTTGGTAACGTATTGAGTTCAGGGATGACGAATGATTTGAGCTTTATAAAAGAACACAACGCACCTTCGTCAATAAGGATGCAACTCAAGGTATCGAAATTTTGAAGATATAGTCCCCTCAAATTTTTAAACCATCCATCTTGAAAATGTAACCTCTCAAATTCGTCTTCATAATCACAGTTGGAGACATAGAGGGACAGCAGGTTTGGCATACTTTTGAGTGATTTGAATAAATCATCTGTTAGCTTGGAATACTTAAGTTCCATTGTCAGCTTAACAAGATTTTGAAGTTTTGGAATCCACTCAGGCAACTTCTCTAACTTCCCATCAAGTCTGAGATTTTGAAGCATAGGTAGGGGTGAATTCAAATGCATATCAATGACTGTGCCAACTCCGATTGTGCGAATATATAGTTTCTCCATTTGTTGCATCTCATTGATTGAGGAAGATATAGCACTCATATGTTTACCCCTAACACCGAGCAGGACCAATTCCCTTGGTTGTTTTAGCTTTCCTAGCTCTTGGATTAGCTCTACTACTCTATTATCATTTTCATTCTCACCTTCATTTAGATAAACTTCACGCAGAGTTTGTAGGAATGTCATGCCTCCAAGACCATCCTTCAATTTAATCATAGACATACTCAAAAGCCTAGAAAATGGCGCAACTTTCTAAGCTTGCAAATCTCCTTCGGCATAGCATAGAACATTGTATATGTTAAATCCAAGGTCTCTAGGTTCTTGAACATGCAAATGGATTTCGGAAGTGTATAACGTCTAATTTCTGGATGTGTGTCTCGAAACCTAAAATCCTTCAAGTGGCTCAAACTTCCCAAATCTTTAGGAACTTCAAGCAATCCAACATGATTCAAAGCAAGCACCTTCAACCGCCTGTATCTTGTAAGGATTCTCCTTGCAAAGGATTCAAGTAATGTTTTAGGTGGGTGAACAAAAAGTGATCGAAGAAAAGAAAAGATGATCAAGTAACGTTTAATGGAAGGCATTGAAAACTCACATGTTTGATCACCTTTTCTTCACCCACCTAAAACATTACTTGAATCCAAAACATGCTGCAAACATATCACCTTTTAACTGGTATGTTATAGATGCTGCAGAAATTGAAGAAATGAGAAAATTAGTTTAACTGTCATAGTGTTTTGGTGAAAACTCAAGTTTTCTTATTTTATTACTATCATCATTCAACCACCAAAGAAAAAGCTTGGTTTACATAAATTTTACCATTATTACTATATCACTTGTTCCATTATTACTAGCCTGAGTAGGAAGAGAATTAGAAGAGCACTTTTCTGCTCCTGGTTCTGCTATTAGAAACTCTATTTCAGCACTAACATCTCCATTATTTTGGCAGTGGCAATGCTTTTGTCTCCTTAATTTCGTGCCAAAATATATCTATTAAATGGCCTATTCATAGAACTGTTTTTACTTCTTTGAGTAACTTGTTGTGTTACTAGGAGAACCAACTTATAGTACTTGACTACCATTCAGTTAACGACTTCTAATCGTCTGAAATTTAGCACGTGATTATTGAATATCAGCTTGGTTACTCGAGTACCATGGGACACTTACTAGCTATAGACTACAAAGTTAATGAAGATAGTTACTTATACGATTATATTAGTAAGCATGCACAAAGACGTATAGTGATCCTGCAACGTTAGTGAGGATGCAAGAGGATTTATAGCATGACATTTCAAACAGTCCTAAATGATGATCCATCAAATTGAGATGGAGTATAATAGTCATTAAAATTGTTGTTATCCTGACACACTTAGCAGATATTTAAGAAAAGCTCTCGTTCAAATTTCAATCAAGAAGTTCCAAGAATTTAGCACAAGTAACTAACTTTTTAGAAAACGGTTAGACTTCGGTTACAGTCATTTGTGAAGCTTACAAATCAAACATAAAAGGCACTATAGTTTTAACAAAGTAACTAATTAGAAAACTGTTAGACTTCAGTTACGGTTATTTGTGAAGGAAGCTTACAAATCAAACTTAAAAGAATAGTTTAAGAATAGCTGTCATTAAAATTTAAAGTTCTAACAATTTAGCACAAGTTTATATTCCATAACATTATCCAATGTATGAAAATGAAAACTTTGAACAAGTTAACATCACAAGGGCATTTACCAATTATCCTATTCTTGAAACCAAAGTGAGTCTAGATAATCCTAATTTCATATACAAAAGTATAGCATAATGAATTAATATTTTTCCCCACCCATTTTTATGTTTGAAAATTGTTGTTGACACAAATGATAGGGCTGAAAATCACATGTAAAAGACGAAAATGCCCATGCGGCAGTTAACTACCGAAGTAAGGAACCAGCTGCAGTTAACTACCGAAGTTCCTTCGACAGTTAACTGCCGACGAAAAAAGGGAAAAAAAAATGAAAAGAAAACCTCGGCACTTAAGTGGCGAAGAACTCATATCAAATTTTTTAAAAAAAATATTATATGATATGATAATGTAGCACTTATATTACAGAACTATCAACATTTGTGAAGAAAAATATGCAAAAGATTGAGTTGTGATCGTGTCCCACCACTACTTCAAAAATATATAAGATATAAATAGTAATTTAATTTGCACTACTCAAGTGTTCTCAATAATATAACTTAGGTGGTGGTTTCATCCATAAATTGCTGCATTGTTTTCTAATATTGTAACAGTTAGTGGGTATAACCACTATTTTTTAGCAATGCTACCATGAATTTCCAAATGGTATAGTATTTTGCATAAATGTTGACTTATCTATCATACAAGTGAGGGAGGAATGAGGGAAGAAGAAATGGACCGATATGGGGGAAGATGTACATGGCATAGCATAGAAAGGGAAGAAGCCAATATTCTAAATCCTTTACAAACAAAGCAATGCAAAGAAGATGTACATCGCATAGCATAGTATAATATTTTTTTTTAAAATTTGATATGAGTTCTTCGGTACTTAAGTGCCGAGGTTTTTTTTTTCTTTTCCTTTTTTCGTCGGCAGTTAACTGCAGAAGGAACTTTGGTAGTTAACTGCAGTCAGTTCCCTACTTCGGTAGTTAATTGCCGCAGGAGCATTTTTGTCTTTTGCATGCGTTTTTCAGCCCTATCATATGTGTCAACAACAATTTTCTTTATGTTTATCAGCACAAAGTAAGAGGCAATTAATTCAGGGTACTCCAATTTAGCTAAATCAATGATGAGATTACCATTCACCTAACATGAGAATAGCCCACAAAACACATCATTTAGTTAAGTTGCTCATTAATTACTCTAACTGCCAAAATTATTAACACACTTGATGAAGTGTGAGTTAGTATAGTGGAAACCAAAACTAACTAGTTAACTAGAAAACAATTAGAAATCGGTTACGGTTAGAGTTACTTGTGAAGCAAGTTTCCAATTAAAACAAGCATACACTGAAGTGCCACTATATATAATAGGCTTAAATGCACCTTTGGCCCCCTATGTTTGCCGTCGTAGCAATTTTGGTCCCCTAACAAAAAAAATGCAATTTTGACCCCCTTATTTTTGCCATGCTTAGGGAAAGATGCTCTTCTGGCCCTTTATCTTTGCAAGAAAGTTGCAATTATGACCCCTTTTTTGGGACACGTGGTGGCTTCTCATCATAGTTGGGAAAGTTAGGGGGTCAAAATTGCATTGTTTTTGTTAGGGGACCAAAATTGCTACGGTGGCAAACATAGAGGGCCAAAAATGCATTTAAGCTCTATATAATAACGATGGGTATCACAATCAATTACAATAACATTTCACATTTTGCATACTCAGTTTTGTGAGAAAGAAAAGAAACCTCTCAACATGACTGATTCACCAAAGAAACCTCAAGATCCTCCATCCGATCCCAAAAATCAACCTCCATCTGATTACCAACAACCACCGTCTGATTCACAACAACCAAGAGGTCCAAGTCACAAAATCATACAACAAAGAAAAGGAAGATGAAGACACCAAATACAAAGACAACTACATATGTCCGTGTTAAGGAGCAGTTTACTCAAACTCATACAAAGGACTTCAAATCTGAAGTAGTTGTCATTTCATCCAGGTAATACAATATAAACATTTATAAGCTATGATTGAATGAGATAGATTCTAATAAGTCACATCTGCTATATAATAAATTGAATGAGATAGATTCTAAAGGATTTATCTAAATGTACTCAAATATGATTCTGATAAGCTGCAAGTTCAATGACTATTTTATGGTTTTAATTCTGTAAGTAGTCGTGATGAGAGCGAAGATGATAAGGAAAAAACTATGATTCTACAACTTCAATGCCAAAAGTTGTAAGAAAAGTAGTTCGTAAAGTTGCAGAAACTGAAAGGAAAGGCTCCAACTCAGCCCCTCCACATGTGAAGACTAAAATTGAAGGCAAGCGAAAAATGGATCATTTGGAACTGACACGGGTTAGAAAAAATCTTTTTTGCAAACTTGAAGAGGAAGATGATAATGAATTTACCTAAACTATCATCCAAGTCAGATGATTGGATATGAAGGTGTTGTTGCTGCTTTTGAAATTCCTAAGTAATCATTCAACCATAAAATAATTACTTCAATTCAGAGTTTGACAATTGAAATTATTCAACCATAAAATAATTACTCCAATTCAGAGTTTGACAATTGAAATTGTTGCCTAATTTATGACATGATTCTTGTTTGACGGTGGATGCAAATTACATTAAGACCACCACCATCAATGAATATAAATGATGTTTGTGCCTACATAGCTGCGTATGTTTTTATGCCTGATGTTGATGACTTGAATGAGTAAAACATATCCTAATGCATTTGGATATCATTTTTTTAGTTTTGTTTATATCAATTTAGCTGATTGTTCTGTCAATTCTCAATATAGGGAAGAAGTAATGATTCGCTCAACTACGAGTGTGTTTGGATCAAGGAAAACCCTAAAAACACTCATGCCAAGGAGTTTTGTGGATCAGGAGATGATTTGAATATGATACTAACTACTTAAAACATCACATTGTATTCTGATTGTATAGGTCTATAATTTTGACGTTACATAATGCAGGTTATTAATTTGGTTGTTTCACGACAAAACTACCTGATGGAATCATTATTCAAAACCAAAGGAGTGTGGTATCTCCATACACCGTTTGCAGTATTCACAACTATTGATCTTACTAGAACTTTCTATTTATTTGTACTATGATTTAAATCAATTATATTTGTATTTTTTATGCAGCAATATGCACTCGGCTGGCGACACACTCCGCAAGAAGTGCAGAAAATCTTTCAAAAGGATTTCATGCCAAAGCAAGGTCAATCTGTTACAAAGGTTGTTTTATGTTTATTCTGTTTGAATGATTATTGCCACATCAAAATTAAAGCATCAACTGAATTATGTTTTTGCATTTTTATAGATTTTCATTCCTGTTAACAATCAAGGGGTGCAGTGGTATAACGATCAATGGGTGCACAGGTATCTCATGTTCGTCGATATTATAGAAAGAAAGTTGTTGTTGTTAGACTATTTTCCTTGTCCTGGAAGTAATAACCTAAGACGTCGGGAGGTTTTAAAGGTGGTGAGTATCCTACATTCTTAGGTCATTTCCCAACGTCTAATGTAAGATACACATCAGCTTCAAAACTTCCTGACATCTTAGGTCATTTCTTTCAAGACAATGCAAATAGTCTAACAACAACAACTTTCTTTCTATAATATCAACGAACATGAGATACCTGTGCACCCATTGATCGTTAATTAGTAGCAATGAAAATCTGTAAGAATGCAAAAAAATAATTCAGTTGATGCTTTAATTTTGATGTGGCAATAATCATTCAAACAAAATGAACATAAAACAACCTTTGTAACATATTGACCTTGCTTTGGCAAAAAATCCTTTTGAAAGATTTTTCGCACTTGCGGAGTGTGTCGCCAGCCGAGTGCGTATTGTTGCATAAAAGATACAAACATAATTGATTTAAATCATAGTACAAATAAATAGAAAGTTCTAGTAAGATCAGTAGTTGCGAATACCGCAAAAGGTGTGGGGAGATACTACACTCCTTTAGTTTTGGATAACGATTCCATCAGCCAGTTTTGTCGCGAAACAACCAAATTAATAACCTGCATCATGTAATGTCAAAATTATAGACCTATGCAATCAGAATACAATGTGATGTTTTAAGTAGTTAGTATCATATTCAAATTACATCATGATCCACAAAATTCCTTGACATAAGTGACTTTAGGGTTTTCCTTGATCCAAACACACCCGTAGTTGAGCGAATCATTACTTCTTCCCTATAATGAGAATTGACAGAACAATCAGCTAAATTGATATAAACAAAACTAAAAAAATGATAACCAAATGCATTAGGATATGTTTTACTCATTCAAGTCATCAACATCAGGCCTAAAAACATACGGAGCTATGTAGGCACAAACATCATTTATGTTCATTGATGGTGGTGGTCTTAATGTAATTTGCATCCACTGTCAAACAAGAACCATGTCATAAATTAGGCAACAATTGCAACAATTTCAATCGTCAGACTCTGAATTGAAGTAACTATTTTATTGTTGAATTATTACTTACTATAGGAATTTCAAAAGCAGCAACAACACCTTCATATCCAATCATCTGACTTGGATGACAGTTTTGGTAAAAATCATTATCATCCTCCTCTTTAGGTTTGCAAAAAAGTTTTTTTCTAACCCGAGTCAGTTCCAAATCATCCATTTTTCACTTGTCTTCAGTTTTAGTCTTCACATGCGGAGGGGCTGAGTTGGTTCCAATATCAACTGTAAAATTAGACTTGGAGCCTTTCCTTTCAGTTTCAGCAACTTTACAAACTACTTTTCTTACAACTTTTGGCGTTGAAGCTGTAGAATCATAGTTTGTTTTCCTTATCATATTCTCTCTCATCACGACTACTTGGACAGTTACTAAATTAAAACCATAAAATAGTCATTGAGCTTACAGCTTATCAGAATCATATTTGAGTACATTTAGATAAATCCTTTAGAATCATATTCATTCAATTTATTATATAGCTTATAACTTTGTATATTGTATCACCTGGATGAAATGACCACTACTTTAGATTTGAAGTCCTTTGTATGAGTTTCAATAAACTGCTCCTTAACACAGACATATGTCGTTGTCTTTGTATTTGGTGTCTTCATCTTCCTTTTCTTTGTTGCATGATTATGTGACCTGGACCTCTTGGTTGTGGCTTTTTTCAAAATTGGTGTTCCATGAAAACCCTAAAATTTTGAAAATTATAACAACGTATAAGTGATAATCAAGTTAAATAACCTAATCCCCAAATTTGAATAGTCTATTTCGAAAATTTTAAAGGCAAATAACCTATCAATTGAATCTTATCAAATTATTAATCCATCAGGATAATAATTTAATTTTCTTTAACCACAGAGGACAAGATATACAAATGTAAGTTTATCCATACAAGAACAAAAAACTTTTACACGAAGAACATAATACAACCCTTGAGTTGCTGAGTTTCGGTCATTTATTCATGTGATAAACCAAACTCGAATCAGATTCTACTGAAATACAACTGGAAGTTGCATATTTGGATGTTAATTCTTGAACAATTCAGTTGTTTGATAAGGATCCGGCAAAACAAGTTAAAGCATGAAATATTTAGACTATAGAAAAGATATAGCTTTTGTTGTGAATTCCTTAAAAATCACACCAATAAAAAATACTTGATGTGGGAGCAAATTAACCAAGCAACCAATATCAATGTGGATGGCAATTATAAACACATGCAAAAATAGAAGAACAAAGAAGAAAGAGAGAACACACGAAAATTTGTTTACCCAATTCGGTCCAATACTGACATACTCTGGGGAGAGAGCAACTCTCTGTTCCGATCTCAAAGAGTTACAAGAATCAGTTTCAAACCTAATTCTATCCAATGTGAATCAATCTCAACTCTAGTATTAGTTGCCAAAAGAATTCTCTACAAACCCGTTTTGATGTTGACTTTTAAATCCTTGTTTTCCAGCTCTCTACTTGTATTTCATCTGATACAAAATCTGTATTTATAGAGAAATATAAATCATAAATTTGAAACGGATATCACGCTGATGATTCACTTTTTTTTTCTCCTTCAACACAAAATAAATTTGCATCAAATATTCCCTTTTAAAAATATATTTGCATCAAATTTTCCTTCGTACAAAAATATATTTACTATCTATAAATATATTTTCAACAACAATCTTCTGAAAGTACAACATATATTTAAAACAAGTCTTTTATATTTTTAACAATAATATCCTTCATCTATCAAATTTTGAGTCAATTTCAAGAGCTGAGTAACTTAAAAAATGAAGTCATAAACAAATAAACCAACAAGATGTCTGAATTACCTTTCTGGGTTGTTGTGAATGAAGCTAATCTTCTAACTGATTTATGGTTCTTCGGACAGCACATGATAGAATATATGCCTGTCCCAATATTTTAATACATAAGTGCAATCAAAAGAAACAAAATGAGAGAAACAATTAACACTAAATAGAATGTGCATATCATATTTCAAATATAAAATCATAATAGAAATCACTGTCCTATCAATACATATTTTGTGATTAATGTAAGCTACACGTCTAGCAAAAGGGTCAAATAACAACCGATCAGTACAACAACTAACTACTATTTGCTACAATTATTGAAAAATAATACGTGTTATGGTAAAATTGTTGAATTGTGTTCTCAGCGGTGACTGTGAGCAAGAATCTTGCCTTGTTTCATATATCAATATCAATTCAAGAATTTCATCATTTGGCTATATGACTCAATTTCTATCAACTAAACCACTAAACCTCTCTTAAAATCTATCTATTACAGATTTTTGCATACTTTAATGTCAACGAGTAAATTACACTTTTGGCCTCTTAAGTTTTTCAAAGTTGTGATTTTGTCCCCCTAAAAAAAACAACTCTTTCCAAGCCCCCTAAGTTTACTTTCTGTTGCAATTTTAACCCCTCATGACAATTTTAGCCCCCTAAGTTTACTTTTTGACTCGAAATTATGGGGCCTGGAAAGAAAACTTAGGGGGCAAAAATTGTCATGAGGGGCTAAAATTGCAATAGAAAATAAACTTAGAGGACTTGAAAAGAGTTGTTTTTTTAGGGGGCCAAAATCACAACTTTGGAAAATTTAGGGGCCAAATATGTAATTAAGCCTTAATTTTATGATTTGATTTGAAAGTACGTCCATAACTATTATGTTTTGTTGCATAAGTTTTACGGTTAAAAATAAAATAATAATAAAAATATTTAATTTTTATTTAATCATGGACACAATTGCAATAAGTAAAGATATAATACTTAAAAAAAAATAAAGATATAATGAAACACCTTATGTGCAAATGTGCAATACACCATATAATATGACGTGACATGGATTAAATACACAAGTACTCAATTATCAGCCGTAGAGTTAACTTCACCAGAAAAGTCATTCTCATGACTTCACCATAAAATTTTCCTTTTTTCAATTGCATTGTATAAAAAAAAGAGTAAACCATCATTTGAGTCCCTTAAAGTGTACCTCACTATCAGGCACATACCTAAATCAATGAAACGAACCAAAAACTCCTTCAATGTTGGTTCCGTTAGTCAAATAAGTCCAAAACGTTAACTTGGTGTTAACTGTGGTGATGTATCCCAATTTTTTGCCACATCAGATGCTTAGTGAGATGACCACATAGTCTAGGGACCGAAATGAACAAAATAAGTCCATCATTTTTGGGTAAAGTTAAACAAAATTCAATCTTCATCTTCTTGGTGATCCCTCTCTCAAACCTCTATCAAGCATCATACTCACCAAAACAACCACAAAATACCAAATTAATCAATACTTTTACATTCCTTTCCTTTTCAAAACTTGGAAAATATGCATTAATCCAAATTAGGGAAAAATGCAATCATCCAGACCTATTAAAACAAAAACCTTCTCAAATTAAAATCCTCTCTCAACACCATTCTAACAAATCATATGAATTAAACCATTATTTTCATTTTCAAATGGCTACACTCATCTCTCTTGCTCACCTTCCACTCACTCGCTAAGCCTAACATCATATTTGTTCATCTCTCTCCACTTTTCTATCTTATTTTCACCACACTTCCATCAAAATGAAGAAAAGGGATAAATAGTAAATAAAATAGACCCTATCGATCAATGTGCAACATCAACCTCAATCACAAGTTGACTCCACACAAGTTTTGTTCATTAGAGAAGAGAAACAAAATATTTATTTTGGAAATTAATGGTTGCTGAGAGGGTAACAGAGCTAGTGCTATTTTTATGGGTTACATTAATCTCTTTGATTAAAAATTGTATATCAGATCAATGGTTTTTGGTGCTCATAACAATGTGCAGGAGATGGTGTTGGAATGGAAAGAGGAGAAGAAGAATTTGCATGCATACATTTGTAGATTTCTTGAGATTGTTTTTGTCCCAATTTTGTTTCTGAGTTCGGTTATTTCTCTTTGCTTTCTTTTTCTCTTCTTTCTGGATTAGTTGTTCTTCTCAAAAAATTTCTACAGAGTTGGTACCATTGTTGAAGATGTTCTTCTCAATGCAAATTTGGTACAGCAACCCATAAACAAGAAGCAATGAAGTTTCTGGGTACAGAGTTGAAAGAATGAATCTACTGGTTTTTAGTATTTTTTTTAATTTTTTTAAAATAATTAATACTTGTATTTATTTTGGTCCCTTGCCAATCTGGAAGTCACACGTAAGCGTCTGAAGTGGCAAGTGTAACGGACACAGCAGCACCGTCAACACTCTTAACGTTTTGGACTTATTTGACTAACATAACTAACATTAAAGAAGTTTTTGGTTCGTTTAATTGATTCAGGGATGTGCCTGGTAGCGAGGTACACTTTCAGAGACCCAAATGAGGGTTTACTCATAAAAAAAATGTTGACGGATACTAGTATTATGTTAAATTCAACAGCAAAATGCACTAGAAAATTTTATTTAATTTGTTCGGTGTGTATATTTACATAATTCATTGCGTTTCCATGAGTTAGAAAAAATTATGCTTCAATTTTCTTTATGACGAATTCATTATTCGTGTATCAAATGCTTGAATATAACAAGTAGTAATGTGTTTGTATGTCCCTGATTTGTATAAATCAGAAGGTTAGCACATATTATTGAAGAAGATTCAAATTGGTTTAAGTATTTTGATTATTTATTTTCCTTAATTTGTTACACATATTTTGCATTATTTTCAAATATATTGCGTTGTGAATGTAACATTTGGCTGATTATTTAATAAATAAAATTGTTGTTCACACATTTGAGAAGGCTGAGAAACACATGTAAAAAACGAAATTGCCCATCGGCAGTTAACTGCTAAGGATTTCCTAAACCGGCTGCAGTTAACTGCCAAAAAAAACAATTATGCAGACAGTGGGTTCTGCATAATTGTAAACATTTACAAGCCATTTTTCGGCCAGTTTTTACCTGTAATTAAACCAGAACATTTTCAAATGCAATATAACTCATACAACATTTAAACTCAATGATAAACAAGAAAAATACAATATCTTTTACAATTGTCCATAATTAAATCAAACCGACATTTGGTTCAAATTACACAAAGGTTTGAAATCCATCAAAATGTTACATAGTGTCCATAATTAAGTGTCCATATTTAAACAACACATTACAACTCATTACATATCATTAAATTAAACAACACATTCAACGCAATTGCATATGGAA